>Ga0123342_1002166_pt1 | contig 32882 bp, 12 predicted proteins | sample Turbeawhitnodule_FD_89960 | JGI IMG/M metagenome (GOLD analysis project Ga0123342, IMG submission 89960) | Root nodule microbial communities of legume samples collected from Mexico - Turtle bean Mexico white nodule | ecosystem: Host-associated > Plants > Roots > Nodule | place: Mexico: Nepantla... | reverse complement strand
TTTGGGTGGTCCGATAGCGGCCCGATAGCGGGTGGCACGATAGGCCCAACAAATACTCGCTAGGATAGGCTCGAAAATGGCTCTGATACCATATTACGAAATGGACTTTAAGCCTAACTCAACTATATATACAGTTCCTTTCACAAATTTTCTAAATCATAAATACACTAAATTTTGGCTAAACTAATGAATTTTCAACCCTTTTAAACTACTTTTGCCCGACTAATGAAAAAAATCTCTATTTTTTCAGAAAAAATAAATTAAATAAAATAATATAAAAAATGTCAATCTCTTATATTTTTCCTATAAATGTTCCAACAAAAATTACTTACATGATATACTTAAAAATTCTCTAAACAAGACGATAAATATTTCTATATAGCCCTACCAAAAATGTAATGTGGCTAACCAAGTAGTGAAACATACACAAAGTTAGACACAATGTAACATTTATTTCGATATAAATAATTCACTAAAAAAAATCATTAAAAAAAATTGATTTTAGAGACTAAAATAATTAATTAGTAATTAACTAAGTTAGAAACTATTTTATAAATTAAAAAATATTGGTATCTAACTAGTTTTTATTATTAATAAAAAATTATAAAATATTTTTTAATTTGGTATTTAACCACTAACTACCAAGATTTTTAGTTACTTACTACTTTATATTCAAAATTAGTCTATATTATATTAGTCTTTTAGAGACTAATTTATAATTTAAAATATTAGTAGCTAAAACATTAGTAACTAGTGATTAGATTCCGATTTATAAACTATTTTATGAATTTTTATTAATAATAAAAATCACTTTAAATACGAATAATATTTTAGTTTTTAAATTAATATCTAATTTAGTCAATATACTAACTAATTATTTTTTATCTCTAAATTTAATTGCTTTTTAATAATTTTCTTGTAGCGATTGTGACCATCATCGTGGAGGTAATCCCCAAACTTGGAGTAACAAAGTCATCCTCTACATTTTCACCAAAATAGTCACGTTATAGTAATAATTATTATTCCTTATGTTTTTCCTCCAAACAGGTTAGCATCTCCCAATCCTAGATTATTAATTAAGTATTTTTTTTCTCATTTGGAGTTGCTCTTAGTTTAGTTTGATCAAGAAATGAATTTTTTAGTTTAACTTAACCTTATCAAAACGGTTTATAAATGTGAGATTTGCACTTACCTATATTTTATGAAATATCTTTATCTCATTCAGCAAGCTGATAGATAATTTTTTACATATACAAATAATATTTTAAAATATCATTTATGTAATAAAGGATATTGTTTTAATAAAATCTAGATATATTTTTTATTTTTCGAAAAAGAGTTATGACTTGTTTGATCTATTAATAGTAGAACTCTATATTCTCTCATTTCTGCATTAATTCTCCCATTATGACGAGAACAAAATTAGTTCATTACAGGTAACTCGATTTTAAATTTCTCTTTCCCTGAAAAAGTCCCATTACATCTCTTCTTTTACAACTTTCCTTCAACTATACGTTATTCTAAATAATGCTGTTTCTAAGAGGAAATGTTAGAAAAACTCCATTAATTACATTCAACAGAAAACGTTTTCCAAAATGAATTATCATTATCCTTAATTTTTAAAATTTTGGTTGGCCTTTTTGTAATGTCAACGTTTTTTTGTTGGTTAGGTAGTTTATACTATATCTACTGAGTGAATATATTCTTGCTGAGAGCTTCATATTTTGCTGTGGGAAACTTTAGTATCTTGGTGAAGGTTTGTAGATCACATCACACACTTGAGGGATTTTAGAGTAGATTTTGCTTTTATTTATATCTTTTTAAAGATTTTTTTTATATGGACTAAAATAACCCTAATACTTTCATTTGTTACATGTTGATAAAAAAAACTTATTTATTATATTTTTTTACTAATAAAAAATATTTTTAAAAATCATTATTTGCCATTCATAACTAAAGTTAATGACTCTTTAAATAAGAACGATTTACATTATTAGCAATTTCCAAACTTCATAGAACTTTTCTTACAAATGTTTTGTGCAACTTTCATATAAAAAAAAATCATGGGAAACTTATTTTTTGTGAATTTTTATAGAAAAATTATAGGAAAAAATATCGAAAAGTATAAAAAATTCTACTATAAAGAAAACCATTTTGTTATAATAACTTATGCAATTAATAATTTTCCAAAGATGTGCATATCTTCAATAATCTCTACAATAAATAAATATATTTTATTAATGATTAAAAAATGTAAATATTTTTTTTAATGAATTTAAATAAATTAAAATAAATTAAAATTTTAAAATATTAATTTTATTACTTTAAAAATTTGAATTTGTTTTAGGTTTATTGCATACTGTGAGCCAACCTTAACAAGGTTGACTTTAAGTCTCAAGTAATTGATTATCCATATTTGTATGATTAAAATGATTAATTTTTGTAATAAAACATTTTTTTATGAGCTTTTGTAGTAAAACATGATACTTTTCTATGTTTGTGTGACCGTGTAGTTAGAATTCGTAGAAAACAGTACTGATGTGACTATATGAAAAAGTATTCATAATCTGAATACTGATATCTGACGTATATATGTATTTATATATGTGATAAATCAATGAACTGAAGTGATTGAGTTTTAGAAGCAACCTTAATGTAAGTGTAGAATTCCACAAAATACATAATATATAGTGTGTACCATGGACAGTATAAATATGCAAAAATATTGAATTATGGTCCCTTCATTGTTAACTATGGTTAGGTTGAATGAAATTTAGTTTTATAATTAGAAAAGGATTTGATGGGTAGAAGGGTTGAAGGGTAAATAAAAAAATAGCATTAATATATAAGTGAGATTTGTTTGGTTCCTTGGATTGCAAGTAGGAATATAGAATACGAAAATGGGAGAAAGAAGGAATTGTGTTGTTAGAAATGCAACAAGCTAGGTAGCTAGCTATAGCTATATATATAGCTCTGAAACCTTAAGACTCCAAATAACTACTCATTACTCAAACACTCAATTGAGAGAGGGAAAGAAAACACTTTGCTTTTGTTTTTCAACTGAAAATCTGATGAACAAATTGACATTCCAACCTTCTTCCCCCATTGCTCTCAACTATCTCCTCTTTCTGGTGACGTCACATGAATCCCACACCCTCTCTCCCACACGTACACAGAGGGGTCCCATTTCATGATTGCTTAAACCTAATTATCCTCCACTCACGTGCCAGAACGGGGCACGCACGTGTGTTTAGTTTGCTATAGATGCTGGTGTGCACAGTTGAATTTGATTAATTTTAGAAGTGTTGTATTTTTTAAAGTAGTTCACGTTCTGGGTGCAAGTGCCGCACTGCTTTGGGAAAGTTTGAAGGAACAGGAGCCACCCCTTTGTCTTTGGTGGTTAAACTTTTTAAAGGCTAAAAGGGCACATAGCATAGCATTGGCTGTACCCTTTGCCTTTTTGGCAGCACTATGTGATTTTGTTTCAAGCAACAACCAAATCTCACCATCTCCATACCTTTCATGCATCTCAAACACACGCATACTCCTAAAGTATATTCAAGCTTAACATCGATCAACCACCTAAGTTCTTTCGCTTTACTTCTTTATTCATTTCTTCTCCCACCGATATTTCTTTAAACTATTCATCTCCTCTTCCCTCAATTTCATCAACATTCTTATAGCTAGCGCCGTCTTTCAATTTCACTACACAGACAACCATGGTGGAATGTTGATGCATAGTAAAAAAAACTGTATATACCATAGCTTTCCATATCAGAATAACCTTTATGATGTGATGAATTGATTGTAATTAATTAAGGGGGAAGTTTGATAGCGGCTTATATTTATTTATATGATGTGTCAAACAGCCAGTGAGGTGCATCTTTCCAAGCCCACATTTTTCTTAAAGACTCAATGACGTGCATCACATTAACTAGCTGGCCTTCCCACAGATCCTGTTTTTGTTCATCACTATTAACTTAATTTGTTGACAATTTTCTTGAGTATCATTCTTACACGTAGTATCCAATTTTGCCGTTTGTTCATTTTCTTCTTTTCCCCCAAATTAATTGTGTTACTAAGGAATTTCCCTTACTTTCCTACCACATCAAAATTACGAGACCAGGATAAACAAGACTCAGAGGAAAAGGAAACTGCGTAAAGTATGCATTTCAAGCATGCATTGGTGTAATATTATATGAAGATTGCTAGTTTCGATGAAGGGAGAATTTTTATGGGCATGGAGAGATGGTATCGTTTGTATTTACAAAGTCAATTAGTATCGTGGTTTTGTTTAATTTGATAATGTTCTACAAAACTTATGTGTTTATGAAAGTTCAAATTTTCTAATAAGTTATATCAATTATATATATTTACTGCGTCTCTATTTTTACATTTTTATTATGCTATTTTATTTTTGTTGAGTTAAAAATTAACTGTTATTATAATTTTATTATTTTACATATTTGTGTATTTTTATTATATTTTTAATATATACTTTTTATATAAATTATTTGTTTTTATATAACTTTTGAGACATTTTAGAAATTTAAAATGAAGCTATCACATAAGTGAGAAAAAAATTCTGGGTGTAAAAAATGAGAGAGAATCCATTTTTGATAATTATTTCATAGAAGTGTTAGAAACCAATGGTATTATTACAAGCACATTAGGAAGCAATATATATATATATATATATATATATATATATATATAATATAAATGAATCCGATATATACTATAATATTATATTACAATAAAATTATTGAATAAAAAATAATTTTAGAAAAAAAAAATAACTAATTATTATATAACTAAATTAAATACTATTTTAAAAACGAAAAAATATATTAATATTTAAATAATTTTTATTATTAATAAATAGTTTCTAAATTTTTAGTTATCAAATAATTACATTCTAAATTTTGGTAACTAATTAAATAATAATTTAAAAGCTATTTATTAATAATAAAAATTATTTTAAATATAAAAAATATATAAGATATATTAAGTTTAATATATATATAGAGAGAGAAACAGAGAGATCTTAGAAATATAGCATTCTAAAATTATTCTATTGAAAATACTTAATATAAAAAAAAATATTTTTATGTTAATTATTTGGGAAAAATTACATATTTTAACCACAAACATAAAAGTAGTTGACATAAAAATTATTTACTTTACATAGATTAATCATGTGATATTAAAATTCCTTTTTATTTAGTTAAGTAGAACATAATATAAAAAGAGTCTTTTTATGTCACTTTTGTATGTACTAGACATAAAAAATAAAAAATCTTTACATAAAAATTATTTAATTTACATAGATTAATCATGTGATATAAAAATTATTTTTTATTTAGTTAAGTAGAACATAATATAAAAAGAATATTTTTATGTCACTTTTGTATGTACTAGACATAAAAAATGTTTACGTCAATTTTTCCCACGAATATATGTACAAAAATATTTTTTAAAAAATAAACCAATTGGTTTTTCATAACCCAAAACCTATTAATAATATTTTAGTCAGGTAATTTGAACAATAAAATATTTATAATAAAATAATTTGAGAAAATGTTTTTAAGTAGGATAAACATCAACTTTAATTTATTTGTAAGATTATAAATGTTTTTTTATTTAAGATTGAAGCAATAAATATTTAATTAATGATTATTAAAGAGTGATAATTAATTCAAAAATAAATAATATGAAATTTATTTAAATCTACTTTAATAGGACGACCTACAATTATTGGAATAACAACAAGTTGCATATATAAACATTTTAAACATTTTGTATTAAATATTTGGTGATGGTCACTGATTTAGTTTTAATGGGTTCTAAAATGCATTACAAAGTTTAGGTACTTGTAAAGGAGAGAGTGAAACTCATCTAGAATTGCTATGGGGATGTGGAAGTGCATAGGGACGTGGGAGAAGAACTGAAAATGCGAAGGTTTTTGGTTTTAAAGTAGGTGGATTTTTTATACTGGGTTAATTATCTACTTGCGTAAAAGTGACGTTTTACGTCGATCCCTAATAAAATCATTCAATGTAAAAGTAACTTTTTAAAATGATCTTTTATTTACAAAAAAATATTACTGCACTTTTTTTTCTATTTTTACACAGCTATAACATTGACACTGTGATCGAAACCATTATTTTTCTACTAGTATGAATCTAACACTTTTTACTAGTGACATAACACATTTTAATGAATCTAACACTTTATTTACTGAAATTATTTTCTAAGTTTTTTCAAAAATAACTAAATAAAAAAAAAAGAGTATTCTTAACCTTACCATATTCATATATGAATGTGGCTGGGATACCATCATGTAACATAAATGAACTTATCTAACAAATTTTAGGAATAGAATTAAAATCAATTTTGGTCCAATTCTTCTCTTCTGGTTATTAGTTACTTAGAATTTTTTTTATAATATATTTTTTTTTCTATGAAAGTTTGTTTTGTGTGTTTGTGAGTATGAATTCAGTATAATTCTTCATTTAAAAAAAATAATTGATATGATATGATTGTTAAATTTTAGGTCAGAATTGTGATGTCTAAAATAAGTTTAATAAAAATTAAAAATATATTTTTTATTGAAATTGATCTTAGTTTATTTTAAAATAAAATTTATGTTAAGCAATAGGTGTCATCACACAAAAAAATCAAAAAAGAAAAAAAAGTATGGGACTACACCAAACCATATGAAAAAAAAATAAAGAAAATCAAAAGTAGTTTAAGAATTTATATTGGGAGTTTAAATAAAAAATAAATTAAATAAATAAAGACAAAAGGATAAACAAAAGAATATTATCTAATGTGTAACTCAAGTGAAATAATTGAATCTCAAAATTCAATCAGATTAACGCTTGTTTGCATTCAATTGTAGTAATCAAATCTTATAATATTGATGCACGATGCACGTCACTATCATATTACTCTTTCTTGAGTTGACCTATTATGAAGGTTATCTTATTGACTTTCATTAACTTTAAGAGAACGTCTCGATCTCTTGGAAGTTTGAATCAGTTCATAGTCTTCACTTAATGAATCCTTATCCATTTTTTTAGCCCAAAACTTAGAGACCAAATTAGCTTCTTCTAAAAAAATATATGTTGAGGTAAATTGAATTATATCCGCTGTCAAGATGGTCGAACATGACTCTTGAACCTCTTGTTCATCACTTGAAAGTGATTCAAAATAATTTTACAAGACTAAATCTTGAGAAACAAATTTAAAAGTACTTTGTTTGGCAGCAACTAATTTAGGACTTTTGCATTAGTTGCTTATTGGAGATGAGATAATTCTTCTAAAAGACCATAATTTTTCAGAGGAGACAATGAATCCTTTCTTGTATCAAATTGTCCAATTCATAGACATCCTCCAAACAAAGCTTATCAACAAAAAAAAATGTCATCTTCAGATGATACACCAACCCTATATTTTCAGCAGATTTTGACCAACAAAAGATTAACCCTCCACCTAGCCACAAACTTCAACAAGGTTATCAAGATCAATAACAATTCCCTCAATTTCACCATCCTTGCATTGCATTACGAATAGGTACATCATATATTTATACCTCTACCGCAAAATTTTGTTTCTCTATGACACCAAACACTTTCTTGTAAGGGACATCATTAGTTTCTTTGGTCTAGACAATGACATGTTTATATTGTATAACATCAGGTTTGGACAAAATATTACCATAATGTCATTTGTATTTAGAAATATCATAATTTCTCAAATTCAATATCTGCAATAAAACTAAAACTAATTTTTTCTACAAAAATTTGATTAGGAAAAACAACTCGAAAAATGAGTTATCTTTTACTTATATTACTTTTCTTATTGTATATTACTTTTCAAATGTGATATATGATAAGTTTAATCGAAAATCTCAACTTGTTACGAGTCATTTCTTGTTTTAATTATATACGTAACAACGAAAGTAAATGGTCCAAAAGCTGTACTCATCATGCGTATATGTTTAGATACATGATCCTATCAATGATACCCTTAAAATAATTTCTTGTAATATTTTTATAATGTACTTTTCTTATCATGTTTCTTTCTTAATTTATAAACGATTTAATGCATAAAAAGTGTTATGTAGGTGTGGATATCCTTTTGTTTATTGGAGTGGGTCCTAAGAGCTTGCAATGTAGGAAGTTGTACCGTCATCGTACGATAGAATTATGTCACTAATTTACGGGCAAGACATAGCTATGACAGGTCCACAGAACCTCAACCTCACGATTAAGCACTCAACTCTCAATCATGCATGTGCATGGAGTTTATTCTAGTTGCAACTAATTAATTATTGTATCAACTCAAATATCTTTCTACGATGTAACCACAGGGGTAGATGCCGTGTCCATCATATATCACAGCTTATACATACACACTTCACCTTAATGTCTTGCCATCTCATTACAACTGATGCCACATACTTTTCCACTAAGTGTTCTGTTAATTTACAGTTTAGCTTCACCTTTTCTTAGGGCACTATCCATTCTACAACTCAACACCACCAGTGATATCCCACCATGTGAAAATGGTGAACAAGTTGTGTTTGTGGTTGGTTTTGGAAGTAGCAACATGCACATTGACACTGTGCATGGATTTAATTAGCAGTGATAGTGACATGGTTAAGACTTAGGAGCTTGTTTGTGTGGTACTTGTCGTGCCACTAATATATAAAAAGTTGGTGTATGTGTTCGGATTGTTTAAGATGTTGATGCTAACTTGTAGCTAGCTATATATTCTACAGGGGAAACAGTAGGTTTACGCTTTAGCTTCACCCAAAAGTTTTATTTTAGAATCTAATAATGATTTTCTCTTTTGTTCTTCTATTGTTACGTTGACTAAATTATGAATAAGTACAATAACGATGGCTGATTCTTCTTCTGCAACAGTACACACATTCTGTCGCTTTTTAGGCCACCAAGATTAATTTTATCTAATAGTTAAGGCCATCAGCGTGATTCTAATATTTGAGCCAAAATCAATTAATCAAATGTGATCGCAAGATATATAATGCCAAACACCACGTGCGTGCAATTATTTTTTATTACACATTCATTCTCTTAAATTTGTCTTGTCTTTTTTTTTTTCCATCCTTAATAATGCTAGATTGGATTTTGATCTCTCCTACAATTTTATATGATTTGTCCTTTCTATGCACAGTCTCACTGTTTTTGGGAAAATTTTGTCTGTCGCTATTTTATAATAGTAAATTGTAAGGATAGATGGAGACTATGTAGGGACAAAGATCTTGTTTTCAGATCAAGAATCATAAATATCTTTTGTCAAGGTTTAATATGATTATTAGTACGTAGTGTAAAAAAGCTGAACTTTGGTTTTAGTTTCTAAATTAAACTTGTTTTATTTTTGGGAGTTTTGCACTTTATCTGTTTTGAAAAAAATTTAATGGTCTTTGTTTTTTTATTAACAATATGACATGCCAAGACACATTTTTTTAGAATGTTTAATAGTATCTGATATCAACTTTTCAAAGCTAATTTTAAATATAACTTCAGTGTATGCACTGATCTTGTGGCCGACACATTATTTGTTCCCTTTTTTGTTTCGAACTGCAAAAGGCAGCAATTGCACGCTGCATATACATTTTTATGGCTTCTTCTTCTAGATACTTCTGTTCCACCTGTTTCTGGTTTCTTTTCTGTTGTGCCTGAGCTTCTTCTTCCATACCGCTGTCTAGTCTTTCATTTGCATAAAAGAACACAATAGGCACCAAACCCTCCTCTAGGTGTATTTTTTTTTTAAAGATTTTGTCCCGATGAGAGTTGTACGACCGATACCATGTCTAGATTCATAACAATGGACCGATTGATATCTCAAATTCAATAATGCTTAAGCAGAGTTAATGAAGTTAATCAACAATCAAGATATAAGTAATACACTTCTAAACATGAACCAATCTCTCTAATTTGGCCCAATAAGAAAGACTCATTAAAATAATATAAATAACAAACATTCCAAGAATCAGGTACATCATCATACAATGTTTTGATTACTGAGCGTTGAATACTAAAACTGACTTGAGCGTCAAAGTGTCTTCTGTAGGTATTAACTGAGTCTGGGTTACGAGAAGACCGGGAGGTGGAACAAGTAGAGGGAAGGAAGGAACTTGGAGGGATAGGAGTTGAAATAAAAACCGACCGACCAAGAAAGGAGAGGAATAGTCCCAATAGTTCTCAAGGCCCCAACCCTGTTCGAGAAAAGGTCCATATTGGGGTCGAAGTTACCGAACAGTGGGGCTCCGTTGTAGAGAATGTGGGCCTGGCGGACGACATGATCGAAGCTTTGGCCCAACATCACCAAAATATCTTTGAATGTTTTGTCGAGGTTGGCCTCGACCGCCTCCTTCTCGGCCCACAATTCCAAGCTCTCGGCCTTCAACACCAAAATCTTGTTATCAGCCCTCTCCAAGGCCTCCTTCAGCTTGGCTACCTCAGCCACCCTTTCCCTTTCCCGTTGCTCCATTTTGACCACCCTAGCCACGACGATCTCTCGTTCAGCCGCCTCCCGGACAAGCTTCCTCTCACAAGATGAGTTTGCTTCTAGAGAATGCTTTAGGTTTCCCGAGGCCTCAGCCAACTCATGCTCAAGTCGAGAGATCTCCTTCACTTGTCGACCCCTAGCATCAACACCCAGGCAGGCTAGGACGAGACCCCGACAAAACAACTCGATGATGTCCTAAAGCAAGTCTTCCTCAAGAACAACTCAAATCAGATCCTTCGCGTTGGGGTTCAGTTCGACTCTCACCCCCTTGGAAAACTGCAAGTCACCCCCTAATATAGATAGGGGTGACCTCGAAGCCTCGGGAGTAGGCTCGACAGCAGCAATTGGATGGTCGAACTCATTAGTTGGTGGAGGAGAGTTAGCATGGCACCAAGAGAATGAGTGGTTGTGACTATGTTACCCCCTAAAGTATTTAGTTTTAATGTTATCCCATTTTTTAAAAGTGTCTGAAGAAGAATTTTAAGGATTAAATATTACAATTTTTTCCATATAACTAACTGTAAAGAATAAAATTAGTTATTAGTCCTAATTGACAAAGGATTTTTTTTTTTTTATCTGGTGGGAATTTGAAAAAATAAAAAAAAAGGAAATGACACTTATTTTCTAAGGATTAAATATTTTTTTTAATAAATAGAAGTATTTAGCCTTAATGTTATCTTGTTTTTAAAAGTTTGTGAGAAAGTACTTGATTTTAAAGATTAAACTTAATTATTATTCCTAATTGACAGGATTTAATATAGAAATAAAATATTTCTTTTTCAAGTAAAACTTGTATTTGTATAGGGCCTACATAGTACCTGATACTGATTCGATAATTGAATATTTTTTCTTGGTCGTGTTTTCCTTCCTCTCATTCATGTGTATGGTCTTTAACTCTCGGTTAATAGTACAAAAGGTTATTTGAGGACGCTCAAGTGAGTATTCAATATTTGAATGTGGTTAATATAGTAACAAAAACTAAACATTTTTATTTATAGAGTTTCTAATGAGTTCTATTATTGATGGGCCGTATTTAATTTGTATCACAACTTAAAATGAAATTACCTTATGTATCGCGTATCTTCTTATTTTACCTTGATGTATTTATTTTGGTTGGTCGAGCGACCTCCTATACCAACGGTTGTTGGTTCGTTCAACCCCGACTGATACATAACCCTTTCTTCTCCTCTTTTCAAATTTTGAGCTATTTTTGTTATAAAAAAAATATTTCATTTCATGCTATATCTATAAAAGGCGGGTTTCTTTCTACTCTCTTTCTTTGCATTACATATTAGAACTATAGTGATAGATACAAATTCGACTCACAATGAAATCTTATCACTTAAGATTGAGAAATTATATAGTGATAGAACAAAATTGACGCACCTAGTATAGTCTTATCACTCAAGACTTATGGATTGTGTAATGATAAGTAAAATGTCGATTGTTAACATATTTAGTTTGTCTGTTTTAAATTATTGAGTTTTGTTTGTTTGACCCAACTTTCCTTTTCTGTTTCAGTTAGGTCTTAGTCTTTTTCTTATATATGCACAATGTATTTTACTCTCTAATACAAAAGTAAATAAGAATTTCTTTTGTATTTTTTTTTCTCTGTTTTTCTCTCTTTTATGCTTAAGTCAATATTATCTTTTTTTCATTCAGAACCTCTCTTTCTCTATTGCGATTTCGTGTGATTACGTGCGCTCCTTTTGATGCACCATATCAGACAAGAAATATTCATTTCATTAACTATAATACCGATTCACTTCAAAATTGATTAAGAAAAGATAAAATATTTGATCATGTAAGTATATGGGAATTTGTCATTGTTGCTAAAATAAATTAATAATCTAGAATAAATCTACCACGCAAATAAAATAAACAATATAGAACAAATATTCTGCATAAATATAATAAATCCCAAAATAAACATGAAATCCGGTATAAATCTGTTGAATGAATGAAATAAATGCTAAAAAGAATAATCAAGATTAAAATAATAATTAATTTTAAAAAAACAATAATATGAGAAAAAAAATTAGAATTATAGATAAGACCCACTATAAATAGTAGTGGTAAGATTTAAAGCAATAATCAAGCATAAAGATAAGATTGTCGTGATGAAATGATTAGATTATAATTTGTAAAAAGTGAAAATGAGTAAAAAAATAGAATTAAAATGAGCAAACATTTTTGCACTACAGAGTTGTATTTGATTTCATGAGTAAATAGACGTAAAGACAAGAAAAGACAATAATCGGAGAGCATAAACTAATTAATTTTCTTTGTAATTTGATGTCCATTGATGTTGCTTGAAATGGAAAGTAAAAAGGGGCGAGAGAAGATAAGAAAAAGAGAGAGGTAGGAGAGCAATAATTAGGAAAGAAAAAAAAGAAAGAAAAAAAAAGGAGAAATGGAGGAGAAAAGTACAAAAACAAACTGATGTACGAGGAAGCGTCAACGCCAAATTGTAACTGTCTCTTTTTTTCCCAATGGAGATGGAAAAGGAAAATATGCAAAGCAAAAGGTGGAGCACGACAAAAGGAAACTCATCATCTATTACTTAACACTTCACAACCTCACAAACCATACCCCTTTCTCTCTATGTCTATCTAATCCCTTTCTATCCCTAATAATATATACAAATAAATAAATGGATGATAAACAAAATGCCACCCACGCCATGTTTCAAAATCGATGCATGGTCCCTCCCTCTTCCCTTCTTTCCTTTTCTAGATGCTTCCCCTTTTTCTTCTTACTTTAGAGCACACTTACATTTACACAACCTTCTTTCCACTTGTGACCACAACCTCACTTCACTCCCTCTATCTCCTTTCTTTTCTAGTTTTTCGAGTTTTGACCTAATCATTTGTACTATACTAACGCCAACTTTTGCACCTGCCTTATACGTACCCTTTTCAATTCATTTTCTCTCTTTGCTATATCTATTCTTAATCATCACTGTTATTATCATAATCATTCCATTAAGGACAAACAAACTATGTTTCCTCCTTCAAAAATGAGTTTTTGCATTTCAAAAGCTTCGAGCTCTTTTTGTTACAATCCGTGAATACATATATATAGCCATAACCAAAGTCCAACACAACGGACAAACTAATTCAACTTTGTTCATGTGGTCCTACAATTGATTTCTTTCTCTTAAAGAACAAAACATAGTTATTATATTAAGAAATCAACTTGTGAAACTATTGATTGATAAGATAAAATTAATTTTTCCCTGGTTCCAAAATAGAATGTTGGGGAACACATATTGTGACTGATTATTTCTGCTACCTAATAATTAGAAACCAAAAGAGGTTTTTTCCAACGACCTAGATATAGATTATGATCTACTTTCTCTAAGTCTTTTTTTTTTCTTTCTTTTCCTTTCATTCCTTTACCCTCCTGTTTAATTTGAAAATGTTCTCAAACCAACCATGTTAGCCAGGGTGTGACGAAAGAGTGTTTTTTTTTGCAAATTGAATCCACTCACTAAGCTAGTTATAACGCCTTAGTTTTTCCTAATTAAGCAAGCAATAGAAACTAATAAAATTTAGGTAAAATGTATTTGTAGTCTTTATATTTTGGAGGAGACTTAACATTGCTTTAGCTCTCCAAACAATATCTTTTGTTGACTTCAATTTTATTTCGTTTTCGAAAATGAATTTATCACTCTTTATCAATGATGTAATATATAAAATTAAATCACACAACAAATCATATTATCATCAAATATCTATCTATCTCTATATATATTAAGATTTAAAAAATATATAAATATATTAAAACCAACAACAAAAAAACTTAAAACATTAATGAAATCATATTTATATTTATAGGTAGTAAAAACAAATTTATATAAATAAAAGTTATATATGTTTATCTACATGATGGGGTTTAGTCAAAATAGGTGCTATCACTTCACAAAAAGTGAAGTCTTAGGAATAAAAATAAGTGCAATAATTAAGATTGATATTTATGTAGTTCTGTTTGTGTGTGTTTGTTTAGATTTGAAAATAGGATAATGATCTTGCTTGTTAAATCTTACTTGGTAGGATATAACAAGTCTTTAATAATAGGCGAAAATTCATACCTACTGATGTTAAGGCCTAACCGAAAATTTCCTGAAATGAGGTATTTCTTCACACTCTATGGTGTTAACAACCAAGGATTGGCCCTCTTGCTTTAAAATTAAGATCCATGGAGCTCTCTCATTACCAAACTCCAGTTTCTTCTTAAAATATACTTGCTTCTCACTCCTCATTCCAGCAAAACGTTGAACCCTATTTAGGTAGAGACGTATATTATGAATAAAATTCATAAAATAATGTCCACATGTTGTCACCATATTTATAATGGATCTTATTCATGCCTCAAGCAGAGTCGTCCAAGACTTGTGCTTATTTTAGAGAAAGAAACAAGTTGTTGTTTTTGGAGAAACAAGTACCATATACGCTTCTCCATGGCTATAGCTATTTGCTTAAATCATCATACCTTATTTTTATAGTCATATAAAGTTATATCCGTAACTAGCTTTTATTTAATTTCTCACATTAACTAATAAATAGAGAACAATATAAGGTCCCTTCTCCTCATGAATAGTCATTTGATTTTGTGTCTCTGTGTCCATGTTGAGACAAACCAACTGAGTTGGAAATTTATATATGGTAATAAGAAAGTTTTGTCTTTGAAGAGAATACCCGAACTGAATCCCTCCGTGCTAGGTAGGTATTAATAATTACAAATATGTGATGGTGTAGATGTAGCAATCTGTGTTAGAAAGATGGGTCAAGAGGAAAATGCCAAAATTCTATTTTGAAGCTTTTGACTATTATTTCTCTTACAGCGATGTAGGGCACTCTAGTCTCTAATTTTATACCCTATGTAATTAATTAGGCAGTTAGAGCCACCATATAGATATCATCCTCTGTATCCATGAATCTGATGGGTTGTTGTTCTTGGGACAAGAGAAGCAGACATCCATGTCCTTCTCTACATGTCACTTTCATTTGGATCATTACACCAAGCCTCCACTGTCACTCCACCCTTTATAAAATTTATTCAGAATAAACTTAAAACTTCAAATACTAATACTAAAATCATTTTAACTTTCTTTTTCTTTTCCTATAAATCATCATAAAGAATTATATCGATCCAAACATGTATATCCTAATCTCGTTTTCTTCCACTGACCACTTCTTCTCCAATTAGTTTTAGTTTTTTACCTTTTTCTTTATCTTGTTGATTATGATAATCTGTAATGTGTGTGTAGGAAAAGGTAGGAAAATAAAATGAAAAATAAAGGGAAAAGGGAAAGTGAAAGGAAGAAAAGCATTTAAAATTATGGGTGTGGTGAGTGTTGAGGTTGGGGGAGGGCTTTTGGAGAAGGGCCCATGAGGAAAAGGGCATGAAATAATTGAAAGCATAGCACTTGTGAGAACAAAATGGGAGTGGTGGTAGCTAAGACATGAGAGGGGTGTGTGTGCTATGCCTCTAAGGTGGTCCTGAACTTGGTCGTGTAAGAGGGTCCAGGTGGCGGTGCCGCCGGCCGGCAAGGGTGGCCACAGCCACGTGGGAGTTGTGGTCCAAAGGGCTCGTAGTGTTGGCCATGTGTCGTGAGAAAAGAGGTGACAGGCTGTGCTGTGTGAGACCATGGTCGATCATGCACCAGATAAGAACCATTGAGATCAGTTTTTGGCTATTTAAATTTCAAAACCAAGAGTCAAATAAAAAAGGTGTTTATGTCAATGTTTAAAACTACACTGCTATTGCATTGCACCTGTTTGTGAAAACCATTAGAGATTACATATAGTTTCGTGTACATCCAAATAATATCATTTTTTATTGATTATTTATTACTAATAAATCTATGGGTGATTGCTAAAATATAAAGTTTATCAATTCCACTTCTTAATATATTTTTAATGTGTTATCAGTTTCAACAAACTCGCTAAAATATTATTAATATAGTCAATCCTAGAAGAAACTTATATAACAAAACTTTTATCGTATGAGACTCATTTCAACTTATCCACTCTCACAATTTTTTTGTATCCTTAATATTATTTTATTTTACTAACTTAATTTACAAATTCATATATGAATTTTATTTAGTTATCGTTCATACTTATTGGTGGAGTTTTTTCTTACTAATATTCATAGCTTAACTTATAAGCAATATGGCCTAATACGTTAGTTTTATTTTAAAACATTTATATCAATGACTAATAGTAAAATAATGTGTATAAATATTTAAAAATAAAATAATTTGTAAAAAAATATTTAATAAACTAATTTTAGATTATAAAAATATATTATTATTATTATTAGTTATAGATTAATTTTTTAAGTATGATCTAAGTAAGAATGTATAATCTTCTGAAAAGTTCTCGTCTTATATTTTTTTAATAAATCTGAAGTATTAGTCTGAAATGTTAGATTGATGGGTAGTATGAAATTCTATTAAGTGGATTAAGCCAAAATTTATGTACATTGTGTTTGGTATATTTATCTTTAAATCAATTAGATTACATAATTTTTAAATATCTTTCAATTATATTTATATTTTTTTTTAAAAAAAGACTTTCAAAGCTCAAATTGATATATATTTTAAAAGTGTCATTTTACATTTATTGTATTTTTATATTCATTAATTTTTTTTCTTGAGATCTCATCTCCAATTTCTTCTTTGATGGAAAGACTTCATTTTATTACACCTTAAGTATTTCTAACTTAGCTCCATCTAGTGAAGATCTTTAGCTTGACCTCATGCCTTGATCATATTTTTAGCTCAACCTTGAGCTTCACTGTAATAATGGCATTGATTCATAAATTCATCTCATACCTAATACAAACATCAACCTAGGTAATCATTGTGTTTTATGATATTTAACTTAGTTTTTATTGTCAAATTTTGTTTTTTCAACTAGTTTCCATTATGGATACTTAAAATTTTTAAGTTCTTTATTATATGTTAATTGATTCAGATTGTTTTTTATTGATAAAACTTGTTCACAAAGTGATATCATATTTTAAGGAACAGAAATGTTATTTTGATAATTGGGTAGTGAAAGGCATAAGTTTATAACTATGATATAATACGATGCAATTTTAAAATTACTCCATGTTTTCACATGAAATTCACTTTTTAGGAAAAAAAAAATATTTCTTTTTTCAACTGTAATTCGGTGAAGGATTGTCAACATATCAACATTCTTTGGAGAAAAATATGAAAAAAACCACAATCATTTCAAGGATCTTAATATTTATGAATTCGTAAAAATTCATTTTCAAGATATTTTTCATATTATCTTAAAGAAGGATTACTCATAAATAACATATCATAAGAATAAGGATTCCTCATGAGAATTAATTGCAATGCAAAACTTATATACAAATATGAAATTTTTCTGAATGCTCCAAAAGCTAACATTGCAGTATGTTTTACTAAACTTTAGTATCAAGGCAAACTAATTGTTGAAAGGTATTTGGTCATCATCCTTTATATATAATCGTTCCTACTTTAAATCATGTTCATCTTGAATTTCACGTGATATTTGTGTACATACTAGCATCCAATATACTCATTTAATTATCTTATAAATTAATTATTATCTTTTAATTGGTTGTTTTATTATAGATGAAAATAATTAGTTATTTTGTTACAAGAAATAAAGCCTAACATTTTGGTCTATTATCTCTAATATAATTTTATCACTTATATAAACACCAAATGAGAGAGAGTTTACCATATTATTTCCAATTAAAATTGTCAAAATGGGTATAGTCAAACCCAAAAGGCTCGTAAAACGGGTTAGGCAAAAAATTTGTGGCCTAAATTGAATCAAGATGTTTTTTATATCTTAACGCCTAAATGGGCTTAGGCTAGATTGACCTATAAGTATATGGGTGTCATCATTTTAGAAAATAATGATAATATTTTTAAAAAAAATGAAATAATATTATTTTATTAGAATATATATAACATATGTTATAATTTATATATTAAATCATTTTATCTAAAAATAAAATCAATTTCATTAATACGATATAAATAATAAAAATAAAATATGTATTACATTAGATCAACACACATTTATCATATGGTCTTTTGAATATGATAAAAGATGTCATCTTAGTGAATAAAAGATAAGTTTAGAGTTATTTTTATAATAATAACACTCCATAATTAAAAGATTAACTTCAACTCATTCTCAATATTCATATTTATTTTTACACATAACTTAAGCAAACATCAAAACTCAAAACATTTGTAGATAGATTTGTATTTGATATTGTGACTCTCATAGTGACAATTTGAAGATCTTTACACTAAATTTGGCAAAAAAAAATATTCAGAACAAATTCTTTTCATAATATATATGTTATAGGTATAAAAACAAAAAAAAAAGGTTTATTTAAACTAAACATACATAAGACGGGAATGCATACAATACGAAGCTAGATAAAAGGATTTATTTGAAGAAGAAAAAATCTCATAACTTAAAAGAAAAAATTTAAAAATGAATTTCTCCCTTAGTAGAAATTGATTTATACATAAACTAAAAATAAAAAATTTAGAAAAAAAAAAATCATTTAAACGAATTTCTACTAATTAAGTTATACATAAAAAAATTTGGAGAAACTCGGTAAGATTTTTATTTTTATCCATATTTGTTATGCAATATCTAATTAACATATAAATAAAACTAGTTTCCCTTACCTGAACTTGAGCATATGTTTCCCAAGAGCTCAAAACTACCAAAAGCTCAAGGGTAGTCTGACTTATACCACAGAGTCCTCATAAAAAATCTAACTATACCACTAAGACATTGAGCTAATAGAGACTATTTATGAAGATAAAAGCATCATATGCAAACTTAAACTAAAAACAAACCTAACCAGATAAAAAATAACTCAAAGGAAAAGGAGTCAATAATGAACTTATTCTATCTGAGATTTTGATCGGGCAATCTCGTAGAGTTCACTGTCAGGAGTCCAATGACAGACTCTGATCGTCAAACTGATAAGCGAGAAGGTCAGAATCTTAAAACTTGTTTGTTTCCAGACAAAGAATAGCAAAGAAAGAAAGAATGCAAAGAAAGTTGAAAAACGAAAAAAAAAAAATAGTGAAAACATGAAAAATCATACAACTTTTTTTGTTTAAAACTTTCTTTTCATTCAAGAGGAGATTTGTAGAGAAAGATGTTTTACATATTTTTTTAAAAAAAATAATAAATTATATACTGATTATGTATGCAAATTATATTTTAATATATATAACGCTTATAATTTCTCTATTAACTATTAATGTTAATTTTCATATTATAATAAAATAAATAATAAATAAAATATTAATATTATTAATACATACTTTTATTAAATTTAATATTATTTTTTTATTTTAATTTATTTTAATTGTAATCTATATTTCTAAATTCTTTTATATTAAATTTTTTTATAATTTTTTAAAAAATTGTTATTTATTCAATTTGTAAACTTACATTTATACATTTTAAAAAATAAAAAAAATCTTTCACAATATAACATCAATTACAAACTTCAAAAAAAAATTCTCACAAATCTACTCTAATATACCTCAATCCAAACAACTTCACTTTCCTCTCAAATCATCCCAAATCCAGTCCTCAAATCCCCCTCCAATCCAAACACACAATTAAAGAGAAGGGAGAGGAAAGGAAAAATGGAAAAAAAAATGAACTTTCCTTATTAGAGATTCTTATTGGGTAGTCTTGAAGTCTTCGCTGTCAGGAGTGTAATGTGTAATCCGATTGTAAAACTAATGAGCGAGGAGGTCAGAATCTTAAAGAGAAGGGAGAAGAAAAAAAAATTGAGTTTTTAGAGATGATGATTTTTTTCAAATAAAACCTGAATTTCTATTTATATGTTCTTTTAAATTTAATAATAAAATTCAGGTATAATTTTAATTATACCACTTCTACTCTAAAACTATTTTTCTCCATCACTACAAACTCATCTATTTTTCTTTCTTATTTACTTTTCTAAAAGTTCTTCCAATTTTTTTTCTAAGCCGACATTTTAAAAAAACTAATAAAAAAAGGAAACTGATAGGTTTGATTATGATAAATATTGTATTTAATACATTCTTTTATCCAATATTATTCTAGTTTTGGATTGTTGTTCAATTTTATTTTTTTATTAATGTAGAAAATAAAAAGAAGAAAAATACTATATCAGCAAGTCCAAGTAGGACAAATTTGAAAAAGGATATTTTTTTTACTCTAATAAGATAACTAAATTTTAAAATTCATACTGAACAAAAAAAGAGAAACTACCTTAGACAAAAGTCAATTAATATTGACTTAAAGGCAAAAGAAAACTTAACTTATAATCGTCAACGCTAAATATAAAAAATTGAAAAATTACACTTCTAAAGTTATGATAAATAACACTCATACCCCTTTTAATATAAAATAAATAACCATAACTTTTATATCATATATCATTTTCAGAAAGTGTGAATATCTAGTAAAACCTTAGAAAATATGAGAATAATTTTGCAGCAAATAAAATGTTAAATTTTTTATTTATACAAAATTTCTTAAATTTTATAATTTTTTAAAAAACTATTTTCTTTTTATAATTAAAAATATATTTAAATTTATTTTTAAATAAAATAAGTTAGGTGAATATCCTTTACTAAAATTATAGAAACATGAATATAATTTTATTAAAAACAAAAGGGAGATAAGAATACATTTTAAAAAAAAAAAAATTACCCAAATATCAATTTTCTTTCATTTTGCTAATATTAAAATACATTGATATTGGATGTTTTCTTTTTCGATTTCATGTAATATACTTTCTGTTTAAATACCTAAGAAAAACCTCCTCAATTATACCCATCCCCAATATGATACAGTAATCCTTTAATTATTTAAAAATCATTACAACATGAATTCTTAAGGTAATTATGCGCAGTCTAAAAAAGGCATATCATTGTAATTTATTATTAAAAAAAATTATAACATCAAGTTTCATTAAAACAAATTTAAATGTATATCTTATAAATAGTAAGAAAAAAAGCTATTTTTTTATAACTATTATTAGGATATTTTTATCCTAATAATTATAAACATAGTCAGAAATTAAAGATCTGAATCTCATACACATATTTTATAAAATATCTCTATTAAGTTATATTAATATAATATAAATTTAATATTTTGGGTCTTAAATAATAATTTATATTATAAAAGTAAAAAATATTTTTGTCTTGAAAACATATCTTTATACCAACAACCAAATATAACATCAATTAAAATGTAAATCTTATAAGACTCTTGTATTGAAGAAAAAGTTACAAAAATATCTTAAAAGTAATATAACTCATTAAAATACACACAAAAAAAGTAAATTATTTTTTTATAAAATGATCTTATTATTATTGGTATCATTAAACTAATCATTGTTATTTTATAATAATAATAATAATAATAATAATAATTATTATTATTATTATTATTATTATTATTATTATTATTATTATATTTGAATACATTTGATTTTAATTTATGGATTAAGATTCAGCATTCTCACTCTCACCTAAAGAATTATTCTCATTGAATATGTTTTCTTAAAATGGAATATTTAATTTAAAATATATTTTAATTGAAATATTTAAAATATATAACTATAACTCAAATAATTATATTTTGAATTAAAGTATTAAAACATGTAACTATTATATGCATAGTTTGTTTAAAAAAATGAATAATACTTATAATTTAAAAAAAATGTATTTTATTATTATTTAAAGAAAAGTAACTACCTTAAAAAATCATTTTGTATAATTTAATTAAAAATCATACATATTCTTAAGACGTCTGGTTTTGTTGGATATGGCCCAAGGGAATGTGAGTCGTTTTGAGGAGGCTATGTGAGATGTTTTGAAGGACTTCTGTCAACCGGCTGCTTCTTCCTGCACCTCCATACCTTCTTCTCTCACCTCCATAGATTCTCGTATTTTCAGAAATGCCCCTCTGTAATATTCCGGATTATATAATTCGAAAGTCATTTTTTAAATTTGTAATTAACTTCCGGATTATATAATCCGGAAGTCTTTTTTCAGATGCATGATTACTTTACGGATTACATAATCTGGAAATCTTTTTTAACTTCCGGATTATGTAATCCGGAAGTCTTTTTTCAAATGCGTTTCCGGATTACATAATCCGAAAGTTATTCTATTGGGGTGGCACAAGATAAAAATATATTTTCATGTTGTGTATGGAGGTGCTAGAAGAAGACATGGAGGTGCAGGAAGAAACAGTCCTGTCAACCATATTCGTGGACTTTCATCCATATTATGGGCCAGCTTCGTCAATCAAAACCAGGGAGTTTCTTCCTACACCCCAACTTTTTCCTTTCTGCACCCGACAATGCTATACAAAGACAAAATTATCCCTGATATGTTTAAAGACGCTAAAACACACCAAACTACTCACACTTTACTATTTCTTCTTCCTTGCACACAGCACAGACCTACACCTTTCTCAGCACACGGCGACTTCATCATCTTGGCACAGGAACCGGCAACTTGAGGCGCATTTTGCTTGGTGGTGTCTCTAGTAACTTGTTGATGGTTCGATGATGTCTATGTGATGGCTCTGGATTCGAAGTAGAAGGTAAATAATTTTTTTTATTATTATTTTCAGATTAGTAGTTATGTTTTTTTTTATTGTCATTTTCACAATTCGTCTCTTGTAGTTTTAGACAGAGCATTCCGCATGTTAGGTTTATGGACCAGCCAATCTGCAATGTTTTTTTTTTTTTTTTTCTAAAAATGTGATTCTGGAATATAGTTTCAAATTGAGTGATCCGAAATTTTTTTGGATAGGTGTGTCCAAAATTTATTCATATTTGTGAATTCGAAATGAGATTTAATAATTTGTATTCAACTCTTTAGGGTGGATGAGACTATGTGCTTGTTTAAGTCAATTCCACCTCTTAAGAAAAACTCAGTAGATTCAAGTTTCTACGCTAGTTTTTATCTGTATTCAAGTTTTAGTTTTTGATGCAATTGGCTTATGAAATCAGTTTTCACCAGCGTCTGAGATTAACGAAGACGAAAAACAGTGACAAAGCAACTCTTGTACCCTTTTCAAATAAAATGTCAAGATTAATTTGGGAATTTTAAAAGTTGTGGGGTGCAGGAAGTAAAACGTAGGGGTGCAGAGAAACTCTCTCAAAACCAAAGTTACAATGCTCTCCATATATCATGGGCCAACTTCGCCAATCAACTCCAGCTATAAGAAAATTATGTGGGCTATTTTTATATATTCGAGGACAGGCCCAGCAGAATGGACTGACAAAAATGGTTTCTTCTTTTGGAATTCCCATAATTTCGTTTAGCACCTCCACAGATATGAAAAAAAGTGAGTGTTTCTTCCTACACCCCCATCAAATATGTGAAATGACCAAAATGTACCATCTAATTCATTCTCATTCTAAAAAGCTTTTTCCAGAGTTCATCTCAAAAAACTTACTCCAAAAAACACATTCCAAAACGTATCATCCACGTTTTAGTAAAAATGAAATATTATTTTTTTATTTTTTACAAAATTTACATAAATATTTTAAATTATACTTTTTGTAATTGTTATAGTAAAAAATCGTTAGAACACTCCTGTTAAAAATATTTATATAAATTTTGTAAAAATTAAAAAGTAATATGCATATTTTTCTTCTATTTATAAACACAAAAAGAATGTTCTCTTTTTTTTGTTTTGTTAGTGGAGTTAACACCTATGTAGCACGGATACGGACATTGACACGGCACGGACACGGGCACACGAAGATACGTATAATCTCTAAAATGTAGGACACGGGAACACGGATCTATATATTATATAATTTTGAATTATATAAATTGAAAATAAATATTTATGTTCAAAAGTATGTTTCAGATTCTTTTGGGAGTAGAAAGATATTTTTCATTACTGATTCAAAATAATTTGTTCCTTATTTTTATAATCATAATAAAAATTTATACAATAAATTTGAGTTTTTAGAAAATTATTGTATTTATACATTTTAAAATTGTGTTAGAACCGTGTTAGAATTTTCAAAAATTCAACAAATATTTTTTGAATTGAACACTTCACCGATAAGTGTCCTACGAGTGTCATACGAGTGTCGACACCGATACGTATGTCCAACACGGATACGCCCATTTTAAAGAAGTGTCCGAACCTCATAGATTAATAAGTTTAGTTGTCTCCCAAGGTATTTCTTGATTTCCTAGTTACTAAGAATCACGATCTACATTGTCCAATTTAATAGGAAATATTAAACTAACTACGACATAGTTATCCAGAAACCACAATATAGGAAGTAGAGTTTAATAAGAAATACTTTTGATATATTAAGAGTTTATTGGAACATCTTTACTTTGTCAAAGTATGTATATTACCAAATTACACGTACAGATCCAAATGGGTATGAGAGATTGACTCATGATCAAAAGTAATATCTCGATCAACCTTATAATGATTTTTTATATATGGTTTCTACACCAACCAAACATATTTTATAAAAGAAATCATAATTATCAAGATTTGCAATCTCCAAAATAGTGATTCCTATTAAATAGAATTCTTTTACCTCAAACGTAATTATATCAATTAAAAATAACATTAATTTTCATTATACTGAACTTTTGAGATATTATTTTTTTTTCTAGGGCAAAGTTTGCATTTCCACAAATGTAAGTTCATTCCTCAGCCTTTATTCATTTGGAATTTGATATTATTTATCCGAGTGTTACCAAGATTTCTGCCCAGAACTATATAAAAATATAATTTGATATGTATAGCTATACGGTAGAAGACAAAAAGAAAAAAAAGAAATATGTGAGGAAAACAACACACTATGTGGAGGTACCTGAGATGATGATGCGTGTGGGCACCCCATTTTCCCTTTGATTCTGCCAAAGGACATCTAGGGCAAGCACCATACTAATTCTATATATTTTTTTCGACGGCAGAGAAAATATAAAAGAACCCATTTTTTTATTATAAAATTTAATATGGCAGTTGACAAAAAATAAGTATTTACAACAATAAAAATGTTATTTTTAAGCTAAAATATAAACGCAATAAACTTTTGTTAATGTTTACTAAATGTTATACAATATCATATAAATATAATATATATGCTTAGTTATATTTTTGTTTTCAGTTATAGTAATCTTGATATTTCAGTATCATAAATATGTAATTTTAGTATGACAATTATTCATTATATCAATTGATTTTTTTCAAGTATTATAAGTAACACCATTTCACTTTTCTAAAATTGTTATAAGTTAATATGAGGTCAATATCAAAATAATTAAAATTACAAAATTATAACATCTAAAACACATCAGGACAAAATGTGCATATTATAATGTTTTTTTTATGAAGTTTAAGTGGAACATTGTTAAAACAATGAGAGGATTGGATTAAAATGAATATGTGAGAGGAGTTAGCACATAGGAGCACATAATTACATATTTACTCCTAACATGCTATGATTTTCTAACTAAAAAACAAGAATGTAAATTTTTGTCAATGTCTTACAAATATACTTTTTCAAATACTAAAAATCTTGTATATATGTAAGATCTCAAACTAGTTGACCTAAAGTCTAACGATTGTCACATTTTAATAGAATAATTAATATTTGTAGTTATTCATGAAATTTTACATAAAAATTTGATACTTATGTAATATAAATTAAATTGTATTCGTTTCAATTCGATTAAAGTCGTTAAACCTAAGTGGTTGGATAAACTAGGATAAAAGCTTGTTGTTATCTTGTGTCAATTTGAAAAAAAAAAATTCTCTATATTTCTTTTTTGACATCATGTTGCACTTACATATTCATCTTATAAAAGAAGTCAAATTGTGCCAACTAGTATATTTGAGATAAATGTATCCAGTTGAGCTCTATGTGAAAATTTTGAAATGATATGTGAAGAATCAGTATCATCTAGATGTTTTTATTGTTGAAAGATACATTATAGAGAAGAAGTTATTGAGCTTTGTTTGAAGTACATGTCAAAAATAGATTTCATAGGAGTTCTTTTCAAATTTTGGAACTCTTGATGATTGATAGGTCAATACTCATAAGGTGTACACATGGTAACCAATATATATTAAATATATTAATGGTGTTGGAAAAATTTGGGAGCAAAAAACAAATTTTATTGTCTGGGTTGAATCAGTGAGCCATTTTTTTGTACTTGTCGCGACTAGTTAAATTTGGTATCATGAGTCCATTTTTTTTGTACTCAAGCGTTTTTAGCCCTCTTGATGCCAAAATTTTTAGATAGACTTCCAATGATGCTAAATTTTGATGACTTTATAACACATTTGGATATATTGAATAACATGGACAATGTAATATCATACTTATCCACACATAGAGCCATTATAAAGGAGAATAATCCAAGACAATTAAAGAAGTGAGTCTTGATGGAGCATAACAAGACAAATAGTGGGGTCTCTTTTGAGGAAGAGTCAACGCTTCAAAAGATTAAAACCTAGTTGTTGGATCAATATCATACTATGGTCTTATTCAAAAGATGTGGGGTTGGTTACACAAGTTTTTGTACCTAGTTTCACATGTAAGAGAGTTGATAATAAAATTGGTGTGAAAATCGATAGACTAGGAATGACGTTGGTTAATTATAATAAATTAATAATAATATTATTATTAATTTATACCTATATATAAAGGGAATTTTCCTCTTTCACTGCTCTAAATTCTTTTCCTATTTTATCCTTATATAAATATTTGGTTTTATTTCTAACTAATGCTCCCCACTCCTTCATTAACCTCCACGTATTCTACTTTTGGAATTTATTGTTGCTTCTCTCTCTTTGGGTTGTCACATACTTATTGTAAAAGCCTCTTCTTTGCCATATGACCCTCAAACATTATTTCATAATTCAGATTTATGGAGTATTTGTTCTGTCTCCATGTGACTGTATATAATTTTTTATAACTTAAAATAGATAATTAGTTAAGGTTGGTCACGCTGAATTGAATGAAAATTTTCTTGGGACTCTGTTTACTTCCTTTCAATATAATTCATGCTAAAAAAATATTTGATGGGTTTTATCAATTACAGTGAAACAACTTTTGTTTGGTAAGTTTTGAAGGATTAATATTTAGTGATATCCCTGTTAAGTATTATGTTATTTATCATTAGACGATTGGAGATCATACCTTATTGGTCAAAGACTAAAATAATAGTCATGTTTTTCGTATAATTCTAACCCATGTAACATGGTGTTTCTAAGATGCCTATAATATCAATTATTAACCTGCATGTTTTGTGAGGAATTGAGATATGAGAAATTAAGAACAATGTGTTTCGGATACTATTACTCAAGTTTGGTGAACAAGGCCATGCATTTGCTTTATTATAATTGTACCTTGATTTAAGGTTTATAATTTTATAACCTATTTGTTTTTATCATTTGCAATAAGAAAATGGTTGTTTTCGCATTCTAAAATTGTGAAGCAATTAGGTTTATATGTATCATATTAACACTATGTATATAAATGACACAAATAAAAAAATCCGGATACACAAACACGTTAGTGCTTGTATTCCCGCTAGTAATAATAATAAATAATAATATTAATAATAAAAATAATAATTATAATAATAATATTAACATTAAAAAGAATTATAATAACACGTACATAAGTCATAACCACACCATAAACTAGATGCTGCAACACCCTCTAATTATTATCTAAAACTAACATATCACCAAGATGAGACATTTTAGCCCACTTATCAAGTCAAGGGATAACCTCTACCACAACTAAACAGAGTGAGGCCCATGTAGGTAGCTCAGAATTACCCACAAACACATTCTTATCGCTAACTATTTACTTACATCTCAATTCTCTCTAATACTCCTACAACAAACTCTAAGACCACTAAAATATTTAAGACTAGATCATAATCACATCAACTCTGTCAAATCACAATTATACACACGTTTTTACACCTCTTCCCAACATCCTCGCATTAATTCGTTCCCCAATTAAATCATATATTTATAATACTTCAAAATTGGTATGACCGAAATTTAAAGAATTAAAATACCATGATTGCATAATTAGACACTAAAACTACATTAAGATTGCAATTTAATAGAATATTAGTCTTATTAATTGTTAAAAAAATGAAAATAACAAGAACTCATTTTGACAGCACAACCATGCTGAATTAAAAAAGACATGGTCGTTGACTCATTTTGGTTTATGATTCCTAGCCAGTGGAAAAACTTAAAATACTGCTTCTGGTATACCTAGCGTCTGGTAAATGATTGGCGTTTGTTTCCCTCGAAATTGATTTTGGCAGAAGGTACGTATATGAGTATTTTATGTTGCAATGAGTTTTTTTCTACTTTTTTTATTTGCTCTGCATTATGTTAGTTTTTAAAAAGTCCGATTTCAGGAATATGCATGCGCATTTTTATTTGCGAGGAGACAAATGCAGTTCATTTTCATGGTATGTGTAAGACTTTGTTTTTACTTTAAGGAGATGAAGAAGATGACATGGCATAATTCCTGGCATGCCAGTGACAGATTTGTTGCTATTCTGCTCTGTGTGAGACGATTAAGCGGCTAACCAAAGCCACGTGATTCCATCGTCACTGTCCACTAGCTAAAGCCCACTGCTAGGAAAAAGTAACCAAATTCATTTAAACATGAAATAACTTATTTGTATAATGTAAATTTGCCATATTTTCCAACTTTTTAAACCAGCAAATCATCAATTTACAGTACCATTGAATTTTTCAATTCACCATCTTTTGTTATCTCAAATGACTATACTAGATACTCGATACAACTAATTTTAGATCTTAACAAACTCTTTTTTTTCTTAAAAAAAAAAATCAAGAACACAAAAATTGCACCACCTCAAATCACTCACCAACAGACCTGGTCGCAGTCTCCACTGCACTGGTGTTCCGCACCACCGTCATCGTGAAGCAGATATGGGAGTCTCCTCCTTGCACCGCCGTGAAACCCTAAGCCTTGGAATGCTGTTGCAGCCTGCGAAATCCTAACTTTGAGTCATTGTTGCCGTCTTTGCGAAACCGTAACTTTGGGATGCTACTACAGTCGCAATTTTCACGTCTCGTCAATTAATTTCTGCTGATCGGATCTTGTGTAAACGAACCTAAGCTCTTGATACCACTTGATGAAAAAAACACATGTGAAAGCAACACACAAATACGAATCAACTGCAGAAAAATAAACTACACAAAATTTAATGGTCGCCAACTGCAAATCTAGTATTTCTCTCCTGTTGCGTATACAATTACAAACATAATTATCTCTTTAAATAGAAATAATAAAGGGACATAATGATTAAGCTCACTTACTAGTCAGTGAAACCCAATTGGTCATGACTTCTTACCAACGTGTTTTAATTGTTTATTTTATTATAAAAAATTAAAAACTATTTTTTTAAAGAATATCATCCTACTTAATCCGCATCTAAAAGTTGATTGTGTGAAACGTCATCAAAACTGAAAAGCAGATCAGCTGCAGAAAGTATGGTTTGAATTCTGCATAAAAACAAATACTATAATATAACCGACATCAGAAAGCAAAGAAGGGACCAGCTCGAGACCATTGTGTAGTGAATCAACACAAATGCATAACCTAGTATAAAGGGGTGTTTGATTCCGATTTTTCAAATACAATAAAGCTACGGTATTTTCTTATGTGCTTTTATTTTCAGCCGTTGAACTTCGTGAAACCCATTGATTGATTAACAAGTCTTGACATTTTGTGTAATAGAAAAAGAAAGTGTTGATAATTGACATGTGAGGGATGTTAAAGCATGGAGACATTATTAGCAATTGGATTATAAGAAAAGGTTTTATTAAGATAAATAGAGTTTATTTTAAGAAAAAATAGAGTCTAACTCTGCAATGAACGCATAAAGAAATTGAGGTCATTGAATGGAACATGGCAATGGATGTGTTAATAAATGGTGGGTCAATAATGTTTGGGTTTCTTTTGAAAAAAAGAAGTGTTCCTTTCTTTCCTACCTAGCAAGTTGCAACCAAGAGAAATTTGGAAAATGATGAGTGACCTTCCAATAAGTAGCAGAACTGACTAATCAACTGCCATATTGTTAATAAGGAGCCTTTTTATTTTGTCGGAAGTCACAACCGTATTTAGAGAATGTAATATCATATCATAACTACATACTATTATCTTATTACATAATTATAGTGTATATTCTTTAAAATAAAAAACTGGAATAGATTTAAAAACATAAATTCTCTGTCTATAATAATATTTATATAAAAAATTAAACTATACTGGTAATTAAAATAAATTATAAATATATTTAAAATATTTGAATCATGATATTATTTTTACAAAAAAAATCTATAATTTATTTATAAATTTAAGAAAAAGTAACCATATATATAAATTAAATTGATTATATATTATCATGTAATTAGATAGTTTTCTATTATTAAATATCTATCTATGAATGTATTTTTTTTTCTTAATTAAGATTTAGGTTTATTATAAATTTAGTTATTTTTAATTTAGAATCTTTATTAAAATACTTTATTTTTTAAAGTGTCTACAGTTTTTACATTTTTCTAGTAAGTTTTTTTCTATTTTATTTTTAACTGGAGTGATGTGCTTGCTGCCTTGTATGGCGTCTGTACGTAGAAATTAAAAAAATAATTTAATTAAATTTTAACTCATTTGTAAATTTTAATATTGAATTAAATTTCTATTAAAAAATTGTTACATTGAGTACCTAAAAAGTTTATATTTTATAATTGATTTATCGTTTGATTTTATTAAAAGTGTGACATTGCATTTTCATTTAACTGTACAACACTAAAAGCTTAAACAATAAAAAAGGTTTTAAAATCATAATTATCTTTACAAAAATGATAACATTTATTTCTTTAGATTTTTAAATACTAAAAAATGAAAATCAACCATGTGAGAAACTCAAATGATATTTTATTTTATTTTATTTTTAGTAATGTGCTTGCTGCCTTGTATATCAACATTGTTTAGGCGTCTCCACGTGGAAATTTAAAAGAATAACTTAATTAAGTTTTAAATCATTTGTAAATTTTGATATTCAATTGAACTTTTATTAAAAAAATTATTATAGTGAGTACCTAAAAAGTTTATATTTTACAATTGATTTGTCGCTTGATTTTGTCGTTAAATGTGTGACATTGCATTTTCATTTTACATAACACTTAAAAAATAAAAATCAATCATGTGAGAATCTCAAATAATATTATTTTTTAAGACAAGTTGAGTCTATAACTTCATTCTAATTTTTGTATAAATTTGTGACGGTATATGTGAGACTACAAAATCAAATAATCATCCTATCCAAATTTACGATATAACTAAATAAAAATATTTAATTGAAAAAATATTAAATATTAAAAAACACTTAATAAAATAAAAAATTATTAATAAAAACTCAATTAAAATATCTATATTAAATTTATGACAATCTGAAAACTTAGTTAATATGATTTTTTTCAAAACAAATTAACGGTTACATAACTTCAATTGATAACAAAATTAAATAAAGATTCAATTAAAAAAATATATATAAAGATATAAAAATTCAATAAAAATTTAATTAAAAATTAAAAATAGTCAAATTTATAATTTGTTAATGATTACGTAACTTTCATTGATAACATAGTTAAATAATAAAGATTCAGTTAAAAAATATACAAATTAAAAAATTTAAATAATTAATAGAATACATTTTTTTAATAAGAATTTAATTAAAAAATAGAAATAAACAAATTTATTATTTGCTAATGGATTCCAAAACATTCCTAATACATGATTAAGACATATATAAATATAAATATAGTACAGAGCCAGCGCAGTTCAACACACCAAGTCCTTTGAGATATGTCCATAAACTTATAAACTTTAACCATTACATCAGTCAAGTTTTGTTGTCATGTTATGATTATTATTATATTTATAAGTATGATTATCAATATTAATATAATTAATAAAAAAATTAATAACATTCATCATATATTTAATATCATTATTATTATTAATATTATTAATATTTTTTAATATTATTAATATTATTAAATATTATTAAATATTAGTAATACTATTAATATTATTAAATATTATTAATATTATTAATATTATTAATATTATTAATATTATTAATATTATTAATATTATTAAATATTATTAATATTATTAAATATTATTAATATTATTAAATATTATTAATA
>Ga0123342_1002165_pt1 | contig 32882 bp, 13 predicted proteins | sample Turbeawhitnodule_FD_89960 | JGI IMG/M metagenome (GOLD analysis project Ga0123342, IMG submission 89960) | Root nodule microbial communities of legume samples collected from Mexico - Turtle bean Mexico white nodule | ecosystem: Host-associated > Plants > Roots > Nodule | place: Mexico: Nepantla... | reverse complement strand
GTGGTATTGAGCAAAATCAATTACCCAAAGGTTCTGAAACTTTAGATGTCAAAAACCTACAACTAATGATTCCAAACTGGTGTACACAGGTAAATTCTGTACCAGTTTTTCCTAATACTATTACACTTTAAATTTTTGTTTGCCACTTGTGTTCATATGGTTTTCTAATCAATATTATTTTTCTTGTCGATAAATTTTTTTTTATTTTATTGGTGTAGTAATATAAATTCCTTTATACTAGAAATGCAATACTAAACATACGTAATTTTTTTTTAATGAGTACAAAAATATGCATGGTGCAGATAATACAAGAAATTTTTTAAATAAGAATTAATTATAAAATATAAAGTAATTAATTATTATATTAATTAAATTAGATACTATTTTATAAATTATAATTATTAATATTTCAAATAGTTTTTATTATTAGTAAAAATTTATAATCCAGATTTTAAATTAATATTTAATTAGTTATCAATTAATTTAAATTTTAGAATTAATAGTTAAAGATTATAAACTAATTAGATACTAATTTAAAAAATAATTTAAATTTTTTAATAACTGTAAAAATTATTTTAAATATTAATAATTTTTTAATTTATAAATGATGTTTAATTTAATTAACATAATAGTTAATTACTATTAGTATATAAAAATAATTTTTATTTATCCTACTATTCCTCATTACAAAACGATATTTTGATTCAATTGGTTAGACATTTGATTAAAAATGAAAAACAAGACGTGATTAACTGATAATATGGCGGAAATCAAGCAAGCTTTCTACATAAGTCTATTGTTTTCTTAAATTAATTATTGAAGTTCAAAGTTCAAATACACCAATCAAATATGAAAGTATGTCAAATTTTAAACACAGTGTGTACCAGCTGTTACAAAATTGTTTGGTTTAATCAGTGCTTTCACATTCAAACTGTGGATACATGAACATGTTAAAGATTCTTCAACATTGTTCTTAATATATAATTAAAAAAATAAAAGTGTTGTCCATCATACAAAGGGGAATAAATGGTGGCATATGAATGGATTTTAAGTGTTAAAGTATATCTTATAAGTGTTAATTAGTCTATTTTTGTTATTAGAAATATATATTAAAGATTCCAAATAATTATTTTAATATGTTTGAGTTAATACTAATATAAATCATTATAACACTATAAAAAAAAATCATAAAATAGAAACTAATTTTACAGATCAAAATTAATTAGTTATTATAGTGACTAAATTAGAGACCATTTTAGAAACTAAAAAAAAATTAGTTTCTATTATTGTTAAATGATTTTTAAATTGGTCTTTAATTAGCTACCAAGGTTTTTGCTATCAAATTTAGAATCCAAATAATTGGTAGTTAAAACTTTGGTCGTTAATTAAAGATCAATTTAGAAACTATTCAACAATAATAAAAACTAATTTAAAAACAAAAAATTTTGTTAGTGTCTAAAATGATATCTAATTTAGTTACTATAACAAGTAATTAATTTTGGTCTCTAAAATTAGTTTCTATTTCATGATTTTCTTGTAGTGTAAAATCTTATTTTACAAGTTAGTTTTATGAAATTGAGTATAGTTAAATTTTATTTTTTTTAAATTGGTATTAGAGTTTTTTAAAGAGTCTACTTTAATCAAATTTATTAGGTCGTCATCAGTGCAGAAAAAACTCTTAGACAATGGTATTTATAGCTCTTAGCCATTGGTTTTACAACAACCATAGTCTATACTATTAGTAATAAACGGTTTTTAGTTGTTGTTTATAAGACAGAGGAAGATTATTTTGATCAACCGTAATGTATATTGAAAATCAAATGTGATCAAAATATACTCAAAGAAAAAGGATATAGATGACGGTTTTGACCAAAATCAATTGTATATACTTAAAGAAGGATATAAACGAAAACTATGGTTTATATTACCATTATATTTTTTCTAATTTTATGTTGTGAGATTTCTAATTCTTAACTTGATTAAGAAACCTATATCGATTAATAATAAAACCAAATTATATAATATATGAAACAGTTGGAAGTTCACCTAAACCAAATATAAAGTTGATTTTAGAAAATTAAGATATTGTTATAGTATAATTTTTGGAATAGTAGGCTAAGAAAAGTGTTTGAAATGAGTGGGCATGTGGTGATGGGAAAGGGCCACGTTAGGTAATTATTATTTAGAAGCAAAACCTTTGTCCTTCTTAGAGTGGGGTCGCCATAGATGTCACAGTACTTTAAAATATAAAACACACGAATCTTTCCTAGATTTGAGGCCACTCTTGATGACAGAGACCTACTACATTAACCCATCTACGACAAAAATGCCTTCGTATGCCAAAACCAACATAATACATAAACTCTTATTTTATCTTCATCATGTTATCCATTTCCCAACGCACCACTTACCTCTTTCTTCTAATCACATCATTTTTCCATTTATTTATCTGCTCAAGGATTCTAATTATCACATATATTAGTTCAAGATTCTAAATTTCTAATTTAACAAAGCAATATAACTAAAGTTAATGTATATTATACGATATTCCTAACGTAAACAAATTTGATTATATTGATGATGATTAATTAATTTTTAACATAAATTAATATCTAATTCTAAATTATAAATAAAAAAATAATTATAATTGAAAAATAAATATTGAAAAATACTTTCATGGAAGTGCTCACACAAGAAGGAGTGACCATGACAATGGAAGGAAAGAACATGAGAAGAGATATTCACATCGTTAGAAGAGGCCAAGGGAGATGAGGGTTGGACATAGTTCGTGTGAGAAACATGAGAGAATAATGGACCTTTGTCATTGACAATGATATTCATAATTTAGCATTGCATTGACAATAATGGAAGAGAAGATACCAAAGAGCATAGACGACGACGTGAAAAAAGTGAAGAAATTTATCTGAGAGACAAATTAAGACTTATGACAATGATTCTAATAGTAACTTTTATTATAATTAAATATGACTTTTATTTATTTATTTTAGAATAGTTGCCATTGAGTTATTTCTAAGGTAAACATTTTTAAAAATTTGAACTTAATTACAAAATTATCAATTATCATCTTATTCTTATGAGATTTTTTATTTATCGACAATTAAAGAATGAATAAATAAGAGTGTTTTAGGGATACTTTAACTCTATTACAAAAACTACTTTAAGAATCTAACTTGTGTGTTTCAACAGAAAAAAAGCAGAACACATAAAAACATATGAACCTACTAATCACCGTAAGAAGGACCAAATACAACCATATAAGATGATACACCAAAAGTAGGACCAAACACAACCATATAAGGTGATACACAAAAAGTGTGAACAAAAAGAGTATCTATACCTAAGCAAAGGAGATAGCTACAAAAAAGATAACACCAACATATTTCATCATTCAAGCTCACACTCCCACTGATATCTTAAGGAAAAAGATAAAATCATTCTCAACTTCTTTAATGTTCGATAATATTGTGACAAATGCTAAAATGAAGGTCAACAAATTCCAACCCATTGGTTATTTCATCCTTCCAATCAACTCTTTTCTTCTAGCGTTCTCTTGATTGCTACCGACCCACATAGAGATTTACTAAACTCCGAGAGGGGACCTGCATCCTACACAACCAACCAAGTAAAAAAACAGGGAAAAAAAACTAGACAAAACCTCCTCACACTAGGTTAGTACAAACACACAATAGATATGCACAACAATGCTACTTCAACCAACTTTCCACAAAAGGACTAAAGATCAACAAAATAAGGCAAATGGAGAGAAGAGTAGATAACTGATTTTTTTTAAAGACATGTTTTGTACTAGGGAATTGATTTTAAAGAATTTTGTATGTTTTCAAAATTACTTTTGAAGATATTAATACTCTTTAAAATGCATTATGAAAGAAGAAATTGTATAACTTGCAACTACATGTATAACTTGTATTCATACTTGAGCTATCTATGTTGATCTTGAGCTTGGCTGAAGAGGTTTTATGTCTTTGCAGGTGTGATTCAGAAGTGAGATATCTTTAGGAGGAAGAGTAAGTAAGACAAAATGGTTAAGAAAGTCTAGATGGAATCTGCAATGAGGGAGGAATATTGTCAAGGTTGGAGGGAAGACGAAATCAGAAGCATCTAACAAAAGTGGTGTCTTAAAGAAAAAGAGGAAGGACGGAAGATGTAACAGAGGAAGGAAGATGAAGGAAGAAATAAGTATATGTAGAACTGTTATTGAGCATTCTTGTTTGTAGTAGTGTTTAACTTTATGATGACCCGTGCAAGCACTTAGGTGCTACTGCTATATTTGGAATCACCAACATCAATAGAGATAATAATTGAAGGAATGTGGCATAGTGAACTCTTTGAGAAGATGGAATTATGCAGAATATGCTTATGTTAGTAACTATGCCAAAACACAAATTGTAGGATGTTTAGGCCTTTAAAGCTTGTTGCATAATTCTGCAAGAAGCCTAGACTTTCAAATGTATTGGTCTTATTTGTGTTTTTTTTTTGTTAAAGATTGTAATGTTTATGGATTTGTCAGAAAGATGGAAAGGTTGTAGACACTTGTATAAGGGTTGACATCCCTGAAGTGTCCCTTTTAAGTCATTTATTCTTTGTTAATAAAAAAAAATACTTATAACTTCTTTCTAGATTGTAATGTCTTCTTCTAGTGAAGATATTTTCTTTCTTCTCTTTTTCATGGGTGACAAAGTGGGTCTTGGTTTATGGACCGACCTACCAACCTATCAAAATTTGGTCGGCTAAGTAAGTGCTTTCAACTCACCAGCTTGTTTCTCTTCAATTAAAAATAAAATAAAATAATTTAAAAATAACTATTTTATATTAGATTGATTAGATGAAAGATGCAAATATGCAATAATGATATAACTTCAATTACTAAGTGTTACACATTAAATTTTAATTATTAATTGTAATGGACACTATAAGAAAAAAGGATTTTAACGGAGATTATTTACCAGAAGTTAATATAATCTTAGAAATTGATTTAATTAATAAAGGTTCTTTTAATCTTCGTTAATTTCTAAAGGTTATTCTAAAACCTCAGCAAAATAACGGAGGTTCTTTTAACCTTCGTTAAATTCCAAAGGTTTATTTTAAACCTCATCAAAATAACAGAGGTTTTTTTAACCTTCGCTAAATTCCAAAGGTTTATTCTTAAATCTCATAAAAATAATGGAGGTTTTTTTAACTTTCAGTAAGTATCAAAAGTTTATTTTACAACCTCAACAAATTAACGGAAGTCTTTTAACCTTTGTTACGTTTCAAAGGTTTATTCTAAAATTTCAACAAAATAACGGAGATTTTTTTAACATTTGTTAAATTCCAAAGATTTATTGTAGAACCTCAATAAAAAACCCAAAATTTTTCAAACTTCAATAAATAAATAAAATTAAATCCAGTTATAAATAAATAAATAAAAATTATATAGTTTTAATATATTTTATAACTAAATTCTCTAAAATTTTGAAATTGCAACTTTACATTACAAATAAGTTTTTTAAAGTTTCAAAATTTTATTTTAAAAACTTAGCAAAATAACCTTGAATAATAAGTATTTCAACAACTAATCTTGGATAATAAGTATTTCAACAACATCTGCATATTTCTTATGATTGATGGTAGTTTATTGATATAATTCCTAGGTTTTTTTTTGTTACGAACTCACACTTAAAAAAATATGACTTATTTTGTTGTACCTTTTGATGTACGCAAATTTTATGTGCAATTTTAGTTTTAGTTATAATTGTTAATATTTAATTCTCATAATTTTGAAATATTTTAAATTAAGACATTTATTTTAAAATGCATCTAATAATTACTTCACTCTAAAAGTGAGAAGTAAGAAAGTTAATTTCTCCTCGTAATATGTTCTTGTAATATTTAGCCAAGAACACACATGACTTTGAAGCCCATATCTGACAGATAATGCAATTATTTAGGATATATAAAGTAGTGATAAACACTAGTTGTTGTCGAGCTAGGTAATAGTGGCTTGTGACCCAAGTTAGGACAATAAGGTGATGGAAGAAGCAATATTGGAGTAAGAAGAAGATAATGCCTTATTTAGTCTTTCTTCTCCTTAGATATAATAGACATAAGTGTGGCTGAATTGTGATTCCTTACTAGGATTGCCGTCGACAGCCATTAAGCCTGTGTTAGAGAGTAGTGTGTATACAGTGGAAGAGAGAAGTTAGGAGGATCGTTAGAGATGGTGGAAAATGGGGTTGGAGGTTATTTCAAATGACAAATCATTTTACAAAAATTTTGAACTCATGGTATTTTACGGAGGTTCTTAAACCCATGGTATTTTACGAATGTTCTTAAATTCATGATATTTAACAGGGGTTCTGAAAGACTTTTTCCTGAGGTTTAAAAAAACCCTGGATAACACGTTTTCCAGGGATGATTTAACGGGAGAAACTGCAACTCAAAGTAAATGATCTAATAGAGGTTTTAACTCTTGATAATGTAAAAATAAATCCCCGCTAAAACCATTTTTTCTTGTAGTGGAATAATTTAACAAGGAAAGATAATATTTATTTTAATTTATTCTATTTGGATAATAATTAATCGATAAAAATTTAAAAAAATATCTATATAAATAAACGTGCTTTTAATATATATTGAAAAACACTAAAAGTAATATATATTAAAAGTATGCAAGCTAAGGTTTGGTCTTGGATTTATGCAAAATCTCGTTTTGCTTTGTTTCCCTTTTCCAGTTGGTGTTTGGAACCTTTGGAATGTATGAGGTTGGTCTGGTCGTTTGTTGCGATGTTTGGTTTTCTTGTATGTTAGTAATAAGGGGTGTTAGGCTGGGTTTGAGCTAGTTTATGTTATTGTTTTATTGTTATTGTTATTATTATTATTATTATTATTTATAAGGGTTGATGAAGTGGTTCGTTTTTTATATTTAATTGTCATTGCCGATAATATATATATATGAAAAAATTTAAAAGTACAAAAAATAAAAAAGTATTGATGGTCGACACGCCCACTAATTAGACGGATCAAGATTTTTGACTTGTTTTATTATAGCGAGTCAACCTGACTCACCTAATTTGAGGTGTGTCAACAATTAGTCGAGTCAAAATTGAATAGAATGACCTATTTTATCACATCTATTTTTTTTATTAATTAATGATAATGTATTTTACAAAAAATATCACTCCATTGATAATTTATATATATATATATATATATATATATATATATATATATAATATGATCATAAATGCTAATTATTCATTTGCACCATGTTTTGAAAACAATATACATAAAATATGTTGCTGATACACATTCATGGAGCATCAACCTCTTGAGAAGGTAGCAATATTCCATAGTATTTTTCCATTATTTTACAGATTAAATTTCAAATTGTGCTATGAAAATGGGAATAGTCGTGCCAAATATTCAATTCAATCTTGAGACTGATCCACAAGAGTTACAGAGCTTGAAAAAAAAAACACTTCATCCTCTAGTGACAGAATAGGGGGAAAAGGTGATGTGGGGAAGAAAAGGACTCATCAACAAACTTTAAAATTTCAACTCAATAAAAGCACCTAAGTGGAGTTGAATGATTCTGAAGTCATTTACAAGAAAAGAAATTTGATCCTCCCATAAACAAATTTACACAAATGTTATTTCACAATGGGGGAAAAATAAGATTGGAAAAATCTTAACTATGCTAATCTACTATTACTCATCCTCATCGATGCAAAGACTATATATATATATATATAAAAGTAAGCCAAGCCAATAATGTTCAGAGTCGTGGTATGGATCTTGAAATTGTAGACAAATTTAACCACCGATGTAGTCATTGTGACCATGATGCGGTTGCTGAGAGTTCAAAAATCTTGAAGTTGCAGCTAAAATTGCTGTGGTGGTAAACTTTGGTTTAGAGCTTGAGGGATAAATCAAGGTGCTTCATTTCTTCTTGATTATTACTCTTCAAACGAGGTTCAGCTCTAGCCACAAATCCACTGATCTCCTTTTTGGCTGAAGAATTCATCATGGTATTAACCATTTCAAACCTACCAACACTTGTTTGTGATGATGAAAATGCTGATTTTGTTCTGTGAAAATCAGCCACAGCTAGTTTTGCTATTCCAGGTTGTTGTTCAATGATGGGTCTTGACCAACTGTGATGGTGTGCATAAGAGTTTCCAAATCCACTCACATGATGATGAGAAGGCTTTTGGATCATAGAGTGTGCTTGAATTCCAAGAGCTCCTCCTCTATTATTGCTAGCACCATAAAGGGGTAGAGAAGCCATGCTTGCAAAGTGGTTGTTATTATGCAATAAGGGAAGGCCAAAGGCCATTATCTGTGATCCAAACCTGTGCCCTCTCTTTGCTATTGACCTCTCCCTCTTGTGTGCATTTTGGTGGCCCCCTAGTGCTTGTGAACTGTAGAACTTTCTGTGGCAGTAGTTGCAAGAGAACACTCTTGGCTCAGCAGCATCAGAACCAAGAGGGGCTTCTGATGAAGAATTGGCATTGGATGATGACCCCACATCCAAACAGGTTATGAGGTTGAGTTCTAGTCCTTCTGCAGTACAAGAATCATCACCTGAAACATTTAGATCCACTATGGTAGCATGCTTTGACTCCTTATTTTCTTCCTCTTCTTCCTCAACAGATACCTGTTTCTTTTCATGTGGATGCTGAAGTGGAGTACTTGGACTAGGTGGTGCCTCCGGAGCAGAAGAGAACATGCTTGGTCTGTCACAAAAGTATGCCTCCTTCTTGCTTATTCCTTCCATTGCAGAGTACTTTCCAGTCCCCTTGTTTGGTTGGTTAAGGAATTTCAATTTCTTGATTCTTCACACTATATGAATAAAAGTAGTATATATTGGAGAGAGACACTTGCTTTTTGCTTTTATTTTTTTATGTCTACACACTGTCATGCACACTAGGTGATATTTGATTACAAATGTGCATACTATGATTAATTCCATATCAATTATGATTTTTCTTTTTAATTTCAACAAAACCAATCACGCATCACTTAAATAAACTAATCTCTAAAAACAGACAAATTCTTCGTTTAGATTATTATCCAACATATAGATTTCAAATAAACATTACAACATACAATGATGTTTCTACATCTATATAGTATTTTTCATATCTCTTTCACCCTATTTTTTCTGTATTTTTTTATTATATCACGTTACTTGATACATCATTCATTTTTTGTTTTGTTGTTCTTTTTGTCTCCTATTTCTCTCTTTTCTTCACCTCTTGCACTCAAAAGGGGTCCACAAATATCATTTTTCTAACCATTATAAAATGAAGTGTTTGTGGTTTTATAAGATAAAACGAGAAAAAACAAACGTTACATTATAAACATGTTTGCCATTATTAATTAAAATTTATAATAAGACTAATTAAAAGGAAACAGGAAAGAAATTCTCTTCAATGGTTGTAGCATCGTTTTTCAGGAGGAAAATTGATAGGGTTTCTTCCTTTTTGACTTTGTTTGGAAGTCCTGTGCACAACCCATGTGGTTGGATGTGTAGACTCACATCCAATTGTTTTGTGCTTTAGTACAGTAGGCCATGGAGTTGTGTGAACCTCTGTCACTGTTATATGCTCATCACAAATTGTTTTCTTTTTATGATTGCAAAAAAACATAGATTAGTTAGGTTCCAAGGACTCATTGGAGTTAAGAAAAATCTCAAGATTCAAAACAATGTTCACAAGATGCTGTTATGGGAACATGGTTTGTTGGTATTGGAAAACAGTGATAAGTTAGCTTTTGAAGTTTGGGTTAGGGCAGAATAAGGAGATGAAGAAAATTATGGAGTGATAGGATCACGCGCACCAATCAAACTCATTCACTTAGGAGACAAAACCAAACATGGTCCTCATATTCCAAAGTCACCAAACAATACTTTCATAAGTACTTGAAAGTCCATCAATAAAGACACTGTGTCCCCCAGTTGTTGCAGGATTGTCCCTTTGCATATATGTTTTTCCATCCGTTTGCTTCTTATATTATCCCTTTTTCTTTTTTCCCAACGTTGTCATCAATCAATTAGGTTTTTTTTTTTTTAAAAAAAAACGAATGAATAAATAAGAAGTATTTTAAAGATACCTCAACCCTTATATTAAAGATCTCTATGAAGATTTAATCTTCTAACCTCTTAACAAAAACTGAAAAACTTACAAGCAGACACAACTATCTTCTAGGATCATTAATTGACCTCATACAAATCAAAGGCTAAAGACACCAATTTGAGTATGAAAAATTTACACCGCGCGCGCTTTAGACGTAATCCAAGACCAAGTCTTCATTTGTGTCATAGTGAAAATTTCAATGTGATCTACCCTGCCTCCTCTGAAAATCCTCTTGTTCCTATGTGACCACAGTTCTCCTACCTACAACTGCTATCCACACGCTGTTTTAAATCTGATTAACACTTTCCTTGACACCACTCATCCTGAAGCTTTTAAAATGGTTTTTTTGGCTCCCTATGATCCGTCGTTGTCAATCACTTCCATTTGTAACACTTAGACTACACGAGCCAAGCTACTCTACATGTGCAGAAAAGATGGGACATGGTTTCCTCTTCCTCCCCGCACAGACAACACATAATGGTATTCATGCATAACCCCTTCTAACCAAGTTTGCTTTAGACGCTATTTTGTCTTCCAGAACCCTTCATGCTGTGAGTTGTGAAGATGGTTGTGCCTTTAACCCCCAAAAATCTCCATACAACTCCCTTTCAATCCCATGAACATCATCATTAAGAATTTTGTATGCTGATTTTACCGCGAACACTGCTGACCATTTGTCTTTCCAAACCCAAGAATCCTCCTTTTCCAACTTTACCCTTTGATCCCCCAAGACTTGCATCAACTGTTGTTCTTGAATCCGTTCCCATTCTAACATATTCCTTCTCCATTCGATCTTCCACTTCCACTCTGAGTTTTGTGACCTCTCCCCCGCATGCCAAATGGACAAATCCTTGTTGGAGTTGATGGTGAAAAGTCGCGGAAAGGCATTATTGAGATACAAGTTGCCTACCCATATATCCTCCCAAAACCTTATCTCCCTCCCACTCCCAACCTCCCAAGAAAAAGTATCCTCAAAATTATGTTTCCACTCGTCAAGAGAGCAAACCTCCTTCAAATCCTTCCATCAAAGAGAATCAGTTATGCTTTTTAGTTATGAGTTTTTACATTAATTGTTATTTAAATTATATATATATATATATATTATAAATTAGACTACTGTGCTAAATTAATAATTTTCTTAAAATTATATTAACAATAAACTTTGTGAGAAATTCAAGAATGAAGTGAGAAGTTCTACCTTCCATGTAGATGAGTCAGATAAACAATATATAAAAAGAAATACCAACAAACTCAAAGTCTTAAGATTTAGGATTAAAGGTGATGTCAAAGTCTCTTATATATAAGTTGACTCATGACTTAAGATTGATTTATTCAGGTTAGGTATTTATTTTTTCCGGTGCATAAATCTTAATTATCAAATAAAATAATATTACATATGATAAATTTGATAATAATTATTTTTAATTATTATTTAGTTATTGTAGTTACAGAAACTTCTCTTTTTAATCAATATTTTTTTTTCTCATGCATTCTGTTTTTTTTTTCTTAATTTTAGTTACTACTATATAATATGTGTAAAGATTAAAACAAGATGTTTTTAAGTAGATAAATTAAAAGGAGAATTCGTCTTTGGAACCTCGTTTATCCCCAAAATCGACGTCACTATTTCGACATCAAGTTTGTTTAGATGACTTCACTAGGTCAATTACTGCATCCAAGATATTGTCTGCTTTGACGTTCAGAATTTCGTCACGATTTTTTTCTTAGGTATCATAGGATTGAATGAGAAATGTGTATCTAAATTGTCCTTAACCTTAACTCCTAAGTAATGTAAGATTATTGAACATTCGAACAAATATATGAAAAAATAGAAAACTAAATAAAATAATTATCTGTATATAATTAAGTTGTGATTACTTATCTTCCTCTTTTTCCGAAAGTGAAATATGGACTCATCTAAGTCTTTTCACCAAGTTAACTATAAAACAATTCTTTCTTAATGTTAACTTTTATGTATGAAATATATATTATCCTTGAGTATTTTAATAGAATAAATAGATCAGATTCAATATGAATAAACCATAAATTAACTCCTAAAAAATCTTAAAATATTATTTTCATTTTAATATTTTAAGTTAATAAATTTGTAAACATTTTTTTAACATATGGTTAAACTTTCTTATTTCTATTTTCATTCTTTCGTTCTAATACCTACAAGTAGATAAGTTAATTTTTAACATAACCTAGTACTTTCCTTTTCTCCCAAGATGTTGCTCTCTTTGCAACCAACTTAGAAGTAACCATGAAATGGTCCCCATGTAATAAAATAATTTGAAGGTAGGAGAAAAAAAAATCCTATGTGATGAGTCCTATAGTGTGGCAGAAGAGACAAAATGGCCGACAATTAAAAGAGGAAGTTGATGTGGATTCCCTCTAATGCCCTTGATAGTGGTGTTTGGGATGAAGTTAATTATTAGTATTAATATTAATAGTATTATAATTATTATTATGGGGGATCTAATCTCTAAGCCAAAGGATTGGATTAGGTACATAACTTTGGCTTTTGCACACACATATAACACTAATTATTGTTACCATATTCTCAAGTCATTTTTGGCAACTTTGGTTAGCAAAAGTCCTAACCCCACCTTAAAGGGCAATGAGTGAGTTAGGGAATTTAAAAGAGAGTAATGTCATTGGGCAAACAACTCAATGACTTGGTGTTAGTATATTGTTACTTGTCTAATCAATGCATACAACCAAATCTCTTTATGAGATCTCTGTGTCTGTGTAAAGGTCCACATTTTAAAGCTTTCCAAAATCACAAACTTTCAATCCATCAATATAAAATATCTTTAGCTTCCACGTGAAAGTACCACAAACAACACAACTATCTTCTCCAATCTTCTCTTCTTCTTTATGTGTTGGATTGGATTCCATACATTTTTAGGTAAAAAAAAGCCATTTGACTAAATTCAAGCAACAATTTTTTAACTTATCATTCTTTCCCTTTCAATTTTAAATTCAAATGTGAATTGATTCAATTCAAATTTTATTTTCACTATTCTTTGGCATGCCTTTATTCTTTGCTATGCTTTGTTATGTTTAACGACAAACTTTAGATTCAATAAATTAAATGAACATCATGATTTAAAATATTCACTATCTCACAACACAATCAATTATTGAATTTAACAAAAAGATAAAGATACCTAAACCCAAAATACATAGTATAAATGTCAAGTTTCACAATTTATGATATCTAATGTGAGAATATTTATAAGAAAAAAATTAACTAATTTGTTTTGTTGTATTTCATTTAGTATTTTATTTAAAATAAATTATTTTAATTAGGGAAATATATTTCCTAAATTACAGTTGCATGTAATTTCAGCTTAGTTATATTTTTTTTAAAATAATAAATAACTTTTTTTTATATATTACTCATTCTTATCCAATGTGTAAGACTTTTAACTTACATTTTAATTTTAATTGAATAAGATTGCTTTAAAAAATTGCGTTCCGAATTTAATCACTTCAATAAAAAAATATATTTAATTCCATTTCTATAATTTACATTAAAATTATAAAGTTCATAAACACTCATGCTTCTATTAGTTTTTTTAGCCAAATATAGAATATAATATATTGAAATAAGAGGTACAAGTTGAACAATATTAGGCCACAATATTAGGTGTATAGGTACTTAGTAAAATCAAATAAGGAATGATGTTTAAAGTGTTTGTTTTTTGTTCTCGACACAAACATGATGCTGATAATGACAAACGGAAACATGGTTGGCTGAGCCTTGATTGTCACGTACACGAGTTATCAATAACCCTAACATGGTGTTCACTCTCAGTCTGAGATGCTTTTTTCTTTCTTTCTTTCTTTCAAATGCACTTTCTAAACCTTAATTTCTTTAATTTTGTGCATCATCTCTTACTCAGCTCCCTTCACACTCATCCAAAAAGTCATTTCCCAAAGCCCAGTTTGCTTTTCTGTGCATGCAAGTTGTGACCTACTTATGACCACATGAATGGATCTAAAGTTTCTAAAATGAATCAATGGATGTCAATTGTTCGCTATTTAAGATACATAGGTTTGGCTAAAGAAACTTCTCCACAAACCCTTCTAAAAAATAAAATCAATTTCTACATAAGCTAAAACAAAAATATACAAAATTTTGGATAAACTAATTTTGTAATTATGTTCAATATTTATAGAGTTTTATTGTGTACAATAATTTTACTAAATTCAAATTTCCAATTAGAACTTCTTTAGATTCTAAAACTTTGGTTTCTGAGTTTTATAAAGTTATACATGTCATTGCAGAAACTAAAAAGATAGATCTTACTAGTTTATGACTTGAATGTGATTTTACTTTAATTTGCGTTGCATTTACTGATAAGACTAATGTTCCTTGCATTATTCGTAATAGGTGGAAAATCAGATTTAGGATTTTTCACATTTGCAACCATCCTTTAACCTAAAAAAAAATTCTGCTCAAATATTTTTTTTTCATAAAAAAGTTGTTTCTTATCTTTGAGTACATGACAATAAAATGTCATTGTTCATGTAGAAACTAGAAAAAACAAATTTATGCTAGTTACAAATTTCAGTGACTAAGACATTAATGATCATTTTTTATTGGTCAATAATTAAAATAGTAACCGATTTTGGTCATTTAGTGACCGATTTTTTTATTTATGATTTTTCTTGTAGTGTTATGATCTAGTCAACTAGTTAACACCTCAAGCCAAACCATAATTAATTTGATTCGTGGAAGTCCATGCCATCAACTTACCTTTATTTATGGGATATTATTGGTAACTCTTTTTCCTCCCAATTTTTTTATTGACAAATGAGAAGAAGAAAGAAGAACATTAGCAAAGGAAAAGATAAAATTAAAAATGTGTAGAAGATATTATTTTACTAGAAAAAAAATTTACACGAAATGTTAGGATTGGAATAACAGCCTTTAAATATAGTAGTAGAACAACACTAGATTCACATTTTAGAATATCAACACTCACATATCAATAAATTCACTTATGAGCCAAAATTGCATTTTCTTAATTGTAAGGTAAGTGAGATGAATAAAAACGTTAATCATATTTGGAGTTGTATGTGGATAGTGGTGGTAGATGAGCTGTGGAAACACAAGAATAAGAAGATCTTTAATAGTGGTAGGATAGATCATATTGAAATCTTTTCTATGGTGCAATTGAAGGTTTGATCATGGATAAATTTCAAAGCCGGTGGGGTAAGTTTCTCGTATTCTAAATGATGTCTTGAGCTATTGATTTGTATGAGATAAATGTTAGGCGATATGTGTTTGGTTTGTGTTAGGAGCTTGTTGATTGGTTTGAGTGGCTTTGTATAAAAATTGAGATATCCCTGAAATACCTCTATTTATTTATTCGTTTTTTGTCGATAAAAAAAATATTTTTATATTCTTACTAATTTAAGATATCACTTAAATGTAACTTAAAGTTACTTGTATATATTTAGTTAGTACTCTTGAAATATTTTTATTACTATTAAAAAAATACGTGATTGTTCATTTTACTGCTTTTGTTAACTTTATTTATATTTAATATATCTCCAATGATTCATCTATTGATAGATTTAGGAAAATAACTATATTGAGTTGTGTTTTTGTTGTTGTTTGGGCCTTGTTTGGTCGGTATTTTTTCTTTGGGCTTTTGGACCCTATTTTGTTTTCCTGACCCATCTTTATTTTCTGTTGTATTTTTTTTTCATATCATGTAATGTGAACATTCCAAAAGTAATGAAAATACACGATTCTCATCTTTTCACTTTTTGGTGTTCTTCACTATTCTAGGTTATTCTTACCCAGAAAATTGAGTTTCTTCTTCATCTACTACCTTTCTTCTTCTTGCAGGATTCCTCTTTGCTCTTTTCAATTGACAGTGGAGATCTCATCTCTTGATTCATCATTATTCGTATTAGAAATCATGCTTATACTTACACTTCGACTTTCAAACCGTGACGACATTGGTGTACAATTGAGAGAACTAAATGAGGGAGCCATATGTGTAAAAGTGATAGGTATAATGGTAAAATAATTGATATTAAAAAGAATACATATACTACATCAATTATAAATATAAAAAACTATATAAAGAATACACACTAAATCAATTACGTATGCAACTAATATAGTATATATTTTTTACATAAATTTTTCTAACATTTATTGTCAGTTGCATATTTACAATTTTATAATTAATTTTCTTAATGTTGTTTGTTCAAAACCGACATCGTTTAACGTCGTAAAAGGATTTTGTTTTACTAGTAGTTCAATTCATTACACTACAAGAAAAACATGATATTTCATCGGTTAAAAATTCGACAAAAACATCATAGAAGCACACGAACTTTTTTGTCGGCTAGTCGATGCACAATATTTTTTTTCTACAAGAAGTGTGGGCGACGTACAACTTAAATTAAGCGTTGACCGACCGACATAAAATGAAATTATTTTTTTAAAAAACTCTTCGTGCGTCTGTTATGCGTCGGACAACCCACAAAAAACTATTTTGCATGGGTTTTGTGTGGTCTTGGCCGACGAAAAATGCATCCACACTAGGCCCACACAAATATATGAAAGCTAATGGCCTGTTTTCTTGTAGTGTTAGAACATAATAAATAATCATTATCTAATTTTATATTTTTTTATCAATAATTTTACCATATACATACCCACAATTTTTCTTTGTTAAAATTTTGAAGTTATCCGCCTTAAACACAATATGTATTTATCTTTTTTATCAAAAATAATTAAAATAAATAAAAAGAGACATTTTAGAGGTGTTCTAACCCTTATATGAGAATCTGAATCAAGAAGAAAGACAAAACATACAACAACATGTGTAATGGAGTATGCCTTCATCTGATTTGTGTTTTCTTTGGAGGAATGGCGGAAGCATCAATGAAGGAAGATGAACAAGGAGCTCACGTAGAGTTTTGGTTTCCTTGGAGGTGCATGCTAGGTGTGGAGAGTGAGTGGTGAGGCAATCTCACTTGGAATAGGTGAAAAATGAAGACTAAGTGTCTATCCTAGGGAGGTAGGAGACAATTAGCGAAATTGGCACAATTTTGGCAGCAATTCACTCTTTATTAATCTTGAAATTACATGAACCAAGCACCTCTTTATATAGCATGAGAGGGTTGGATTTGAACAAGTAGAAATGGTGGGAAATTTCAAATGAAATGAATTTTGAAATTGGTGCCTAATTTGATCTTAGCACATGGAGCACATGAAGCATATTTAACATGTGATGGAAAACGTTTAAAACATGTATCATATGGAACATGTGGAAAATGTGTACTCTTCTCCATGGCTTAATCATAACCGGCCTTGGTTAGATTAGGTGTTTTAGAAACCCTAATTTAACCTAGGTTGGTTTTTAGGTGCCAAGTTTCATCTAAGGAAAAATTACAAATAAAGTTCCTAGTCTAATTTTTTACAAGAAATTAAAATCTTCTCTACACTATTTAAACTAGGATCTAGGCTTCTTCAAACATGTAGTGAAATGTTTATCTGCCATCAGTAGCAGCATCCCAGTCCTCTTGTATCTCCTTTACCATAAACCTAGTTGTGGGCCTTGATCTTCTAGTTGTTGGGATTGCACTTGGGCTTGTGCTTGGGCCTCTTCTAGGTGTTTATGTTTTGATGAGTTAGAGGTCTTCTTGAATATGTTTGTATATTTCTTCAACCTAGAGTTGTCCTCTTGATTGGGCCTAGAAAAATAAACAAAAGCCCAATTAGACCCATATTTGCAATTAAATCAATAAACAACCTCTAGGTCTTCATCCTCCTTATTATATGATTGTGTGAGGTTGGACGGTTTCCATCAATGTGGGTAAAAGTTACCCAAACTAAACTTACTGTAACATCTAAAACCAGATTCAGATAGAAATATTACTGCAACAGTCTACCCAATTCTAGGATTTCACAACTTATACAAGTGTACCCATCCTACCCTAGTCTCTAAGAAAAAACTCATCTTAAAGCAATGCCTATTGACATATTCTTCCTGAGTTGATCTGCCAATGCCAACACAGTTAACAAAAAATCTTTTTCTTACCATAAATTCTATTATTTTTGAAACACTACCGCTTCAACCAACAGTAACCGCCTGGAATGAGTTGCATAAACTTCATTAGACAGGTCGATTAAGGATGAAACCTTAACCGGTATATCCTCCCAACACCTAAATACACAAGTCGGTCAAGAATGAAACCACTACAAAAAATATGTTTATTAGGATGGGCCAAAAATGGACGCTAACAACAAAAAAATGGACGCAACAGTGTAACTATCGTGGGCTTAGCGTTAATGGAAATTTCGAATCTAATGTGCTCGACGTAAAAATATTGGCGGGTGAGTGCGACGCATTGGTGTCTTTTCTGCGTAGGCCAAGCCTATAAGGAGGTGACACAATTTTTAAACTAGCGTGGGTTTGGGCTACGTATTGTCCACATAAAATGATATTTGTATAAAGGAGCGCGGACTTAGCCTTCGAGCTGTCCACACATTTTTAAAGAAGCGTGGGCTTAACCCACGTGAGTGGCACACAATTTTTAAACTAGTGAGTGTTAAGCCTTCATGTTGGCTAAAAATTACTGTGGACTTAGCCTTCAAAATATATTTTATATTATTTGTTTAAAGAAGTGTAGGCTTAGCCTACAAGTTTGCCACACAAAAAAGTGTGGGCTTAACCTACACTTTCATAAGCTCAAATAACGGGCAGTCCAGTTTCCAGTTTCATCTGATTATAATTAAAAAAAAAAATTATTAAAATAAATCAATTTTAAAATAAGTCAAATTTTGTATCCTAGAAAACAAATCATGATCTAAGTTAGATTCTAAATAGCTAAAACTCTTTAATTTCATGAATAGAATACCCAATCACATTATGTAAGATAATTTTTGGAGTGCATGACATGTGGACATGGATAGTCAATCTTTTATATGTCCTTTATTTGTGTTTACAGTGTACTACTATCACAGACTGCATAAATAATTTTTTTTACAGTAAACTTTTATAGGTTTTTACTAAAAATGTGATTAATTGATATAGAGAATGGATGAATTTTCACACACTCTCTCTCAAATCATTCTTTTAATATATACATAACTTTTTATCTATATTATCTTACTATATTTTATATAGTTTGTGCTTACACACAATACTTGCCATATGAGATTTAGCACAATCTAGGAGAATCACAAATTGACTAAAAAAGATGTTGAAATAAAGGTATAAATACTACATATTGATTGTACGGTAAATATAAAATGATTGGATAATAAATCTATATTTGTTTGTAAGAAATCCTAAAGTTAGGGAATTGGAATTAGGAATTAGGAATTTATTGGGTAGATTTGCTTTAGATTTAAAGTCTTTATATCTGGAAATTATTTCCTTTATTTGAGGACATTTAATGCACATTTTTTTCATTAGGTATTAGAGTTCTAGCCCTTGTCTCTGTTTTTATCACTTATGGTCTTCAAGAGGGTGCAACCTTAATTGATGCACTTATTGTAACAGTCTTTATTGTTGTTTTCTCTTCTTTGTAAAATCACCTATTACACAGTAAGTTGCTGATTTGCATCTCCATAATGTCTAATCCAAAATCAACAGAGGTAGGATTCAATATTAAAAAGGCTGAAAAACCTACTAGGAACACTTTGAGAAACTCTAAAAAATACTTCACTCACTTCAAGAAGATCCCAAATGGCCTCATTCATAGAATATTTGGGGTCATAACTTTTGTATATATCCACAATCCAAAAAGAGACAAACTTCATCTAAAAAAGGTTGTTAGATTTCTTAGTTATTCAGCTATTACTGCATGGTTTTGCAGCACTTTATGCAGCTAAAAGAAACATCTAAACACCAAAAAGCTTCCCTTAACAAACAGCAGACCGTGCACCTTTCATACCACTACACTGCATCAATGTTAGACCTGCAGAAATATGCAAAAAATCCACATAAAAGTCCTTGCAATCGGACCAAAAATGATCATTTTATAGGCACACTTAAACATTGAGTGTGTGTCAAGACCTTCTAAAGGCAAGGCATGTAAACCACCCATATGCATTATAATCAGCCAATACTACACTAGTTGCGGTAAAGCAAAACCAATAAATACCAAAAATATAAACCCCTAAGAATTGTTATAGTTGTAATTGATATGAGCCAGAATATAGATACCACTTGTACTGGACCCAAAAAAGAGACATAACACCTACTAGTTATTTACTTAACACCACAAATCAGCAAAAGGGTAATCAACTTGATGGTAAGCCAACTAGTCCACCATGCAAATGATCCTGATTTTCAGTTTTCCTTTGTACTATACCACCAGTAGCATGAATATAGGCTCTAGACATATGTTATTCCTCAATCTTCTATGCCTCTTAACCAACCCCAATCCCTTAACCAGCAAGACCCTACAGCTTCATGAACTAGCATTTTGGTCCATCTAGCTGCCCACACCATGCAACAACATCACCTCATCAGCTTCCTAGCTCCACAACCTCTTCTCATGAGCCATCCTGGACCAATCTAACCACCCAACAAAAACCAACACTTGCACCAATCTAACCTTTAACATAGGCCTTCATCAAGTTCCACCTATACCAACCCCCTACAAGGTGCATAACTTCATAGTCCAAGTTCACAACTCTAGCCAATGTTCCGTTCAGCACTCTGGCCCATCCATAACCTTCCTACTCATTACCCAGCATAAGCAACACTTGCACCAAGCTAGCTGTTGCCTTGGTAAACACTACAACATCTTTCCATCAACCATTCTAGGCCTTCTGATATCCATCTTCCTGTATGGGAAAACACTAAGGCTTCTTGGTTACTCAATAACTCATTCATAGAACCCTTTGTTTTGCCATATGCTCTAACAAAAGCCTCCAAGAATAAACTTATAGTTAATATAATTAATGTTGGGCAGAATTAGAAATTGAAACTAATAATATCATCGATGCTACTGAACTACAATCAGAAAACACTGGAATATGGCAGCATATAAAAGCAAATATGCACCCCCTATAAAGAGAATATGGCAATATATAAAAAACTTCACATATCCATCAAGTTGGCACCATAATCCTCTCATCAGAAAAATCAGCTTCATAAATACTACCCCTCCAATACCTACACCAGCCCCTACCTTGTCTTCTAAGCCCCTGCACAATCACACTTCTTGAACCACAACACTCACTTTCTCCTTCAATTCCCTAAGAAATAGCAATTATGCAGTAGTCAAAAGATTATAAAGCCTTCTATTTAATTGTTGCAACGTGTCTAATTCACCAAAGCTCCATACTAGTTTCAAAGCCTTGCCACTGGTTTTGCTCCACCCAAAGAGTGGACCTCACAGTCCACATCAAACCTCTTCCTAAACAAAATCCTTCGTAGCCTCCATAACCCAAAATTCTTGGTCCAAGGATTAAATTGTTTCTACCATGGTGAATTACAAACCTAGGGTAAAATAAAATTACACAATATACATATAAATAAAGAAATTGGACAAAACCTAGGGTTGAGACTGAAAAATGAAGGAAATGTGAAACTCACGGTCACACATTCTCACAGTGGCGTTCTCACATTCGCACGCTCTCGATTACTCCATCGTTGTAGAGTACAAAGGTTCTCACACACTACTCAAGCTCACACCACGCACTGTTCAAGCTCACACCACACACTGCTCAAGCTTGCATCACACATTATTCAAGCTCGCACCACGCACGACTCTACTGATGCTTCGAAAAGTTTTAAAGTCTTGTGGAGTAAGAATGTTTTCCATGCACCCTTAGCAGTTTTGAAATAAATAAAAATTAATTATTTACGTAGGCTCCACCTTCACAATTTTATTATTATTTAAATTTAATTTTAAAATGGATAGCGTGGGTTTAGCCTAAATTTTTTTAAATTTTTATTATTATTCATATTTTCAGGAGTGACAGTTTGACTAATGCAACCCATTTTTTTTTTAAAGTTTACATGAGTATAACCCACGCTTTCTCACGTTTTATATGATTTTTTTTAAAGCGAAGGTTTGGTTAATGCTATTTAGTGTCCACATACGACCCTCACTTTTTTTTTGCAGCTAAATCTATTTTTTGGCGTAGTGAACCTTAACCGGTATACCCTCTCGACACTTAAAGACACGGGTCAGTCAAGGATGAAACCTTAACCGGTATTACCCCCCAACACCTAAAGATTTGGTTTGGCCAATACCTTAATTTGTATTCCCTCCCAACACCCAAAGACTTGGTGCAAACGACCACACTTAACCTGATCAGTTGTACCGTCTGACACTCAACAACTTAATCAAATGTAGGGTTATTCCGACCGATTAACAATTACAATTAATTATAACTTGTGTTATACTAAAAAAAGAATAAGAAAATAATGATCGATAAAGAGAAGATGGAGGCCACACCCCGATCCCAAAGGAACAAAAAATGGTCACACCCTAGCCCCGAGGGAAAAAAGCAATAAAAACTAAGCCTAATGGTCTTTGTCTTCATCTTCATGCGCAACCCTTGATGTCGATGCCCGAAGCTTGGCCAACTCAGAGAAGGTCACCAGCCGACCCTCATACACGTCTTTGTTGACGTCGAAGTCACCCTCAGTAGGGGGACCTTTGTATAGAAGGTTGGCCTTTCAGATGACCTGATTAAAGGTCTCGCCTAGCATGATGATGATGTTTCGTTCTTGAGTGAAGAACTCATCCTCCAAAGAAACTTTCTTGGTTTCTAAGGTCGAGTTCTCCAAGTTCAGCGCCTCCTTGATCTTCTCCAGCTCAACCACCCTCTTCCTCTCGGCCTCTTCCTGAGCCACCAACTCGGCGCACCGAGCATTGCTCAACTCAAGCTCAACTTCAGTCTGAACTGCCCTAAACTCGTAAGCTGACACTGCTTTCAGTGACAACTTCAAAGCAATGGATAGATCGTGCTTGAGCCGAGATATCTCCTCGACCTTTCGGTTGTAGGTGTCAGCAGCAAGTGGTTCCAACACGACTCCTTGACAGTGTTGTTCTATGGAGGTCGAGAGGAGCTCGTCCTCGGGAACCGAGGAGAAAAGATTCTCCTCATTTGGTGTAAGGCCAAACCGAACACCCTTCGAGAACTTATAGTCTCCAGCAAGTAACACCAAGGAATGATCGGAAGCAGTCTCGGCCGCAGGAGCCCTGAAAGGCGAGGAGCTCTCGAGCCAAATGGAAAAGGGTGAGGGGGGTCGTTGCGATGTGTTGCTTGGTGATCGGGTGGTGGTGACGATATCTCTCCTCTTTCTTTTCTTTTCCTTAGGGGCGATGGAGGGCCCGACTCCTGGAGTAGACGGGTTGTCAGCAACAACCATTTTTAGACTTTCCTTGGTCGTTCCGGTCGACCTGTTGCGGAATGCGGTTAAGATTTTGACCACCTGGGAGCCTCTCTTACCATGATATCTGCAACAAAGAAGATGCATTAGGCAACAATATATGCCGACCGAGGATTAAAGCGAAAAATAAAAAAAGCATATCCTGAAAATTAGTCCACCTTTGGGACGACTTATATACAAACAGGATCTTTCAGGTAGGAAGCCTTCTCGGAAGGCTACCAAACAAATCAGCTCCACAACATTAGCGGTCAGACAAGGCCATTGGTTGAAGCAAGTAGCGGTCTTGGTCCATTACAAGGAAAATTTGGACCGCCCAAGCTCGTAAAAAAGAGCTCTACCCTCAGGCTCAATAAAGATCTTGAAAATTTTGTCCTTAAAATTTTTGTACAAGGATGTGAAAGGGGAGAAGAGTATATTACCCAGTCGAATAATAAGGGATAACCAGCTAACCTGGTCGGACGAGTGTGATGTATAGTAGTGCAAAAAGGTAGAAGAAGTGGGACGAAGACAAAGCATGTCACACATGAGCCGAAAGGCTTGGAGGGAGGCCCATGTGTTTGGGTGGAGTTGCGAAGGGGCAATGTTGAGCGTCTGAAGGACACACATCGTGAAGTTATCAAAGGGCAGGGTGACATGAAGGTTGAAAACATGCAAGAATAAATAAATAAATAAAAAAAGACCATTAGACGATGACCGACCCATATAGATGATGTCGGTCAAACGACAATAATTGATGACTAAGATGCTATTAGAAGCATCCAACTTTAACATATGATGCATATCCATGAAGGAGTCAGTGGAAGATGAGTCCCGATAGACAGAGATAAACTCAGTCACCTTAGGATCTACCCAGTCAAATCCTAAACTATGGGATGACTCTGCAAGGGGATCTAACTAATCGGTAGCACCGTCCAAATCATCAGCCCTTACAGAATCCTCCACGGGGGGTAACGTTTGAATTGACCCGACTGACAAGGGCTGGTCATGGAGGATCCAAAAGAAGAGGAAGAGGAAGACAAAGATGAAGAGCGAAAAAAGAATGAGGAAGAGGAAGACAAAGATGAAGAGCGAAAAAAGAATGAGGAAGAAGACATGACTAACCTTTCAGGGGTGTAGGGAAAGCAACACGCCAGGATGATTAGGTTTTGGATGTTAGAGAAATTAAAGCAGTGACTCGAAACTGTAGGGGACCACTATTTATAGCCTTTGAAGGGCTCGGGAGTCGAAGTGTCACTCTCATCTCAACCATTGGATAGGAGATCCAACGGTTCTCATCAAATGGCACCAAAAAAAACCTCGTCATCATCATTATGCATCACATCAGGCGTTCGGCGCCCCCAACGTCACGTCCAACCTCAGGAAGCCCAACCGTCACTATGATCTCAGATGAAGACTCTTCGTATTAACCATCCTCAAGCTTGGGGAGCAAGTGTGCTGATAGGGTTCGCACGACCGAGACCTTGACTCGACACCCAATCCAGACCGACCGACATGACCATCAACGAGGTTAATTAATGACCCAACGTTTATTAATCTACTTTTATTAGGCCCATTAACCACAACGAACCCACAATAATTGTATAAATTAACACATATCCCAATGGATCATGTACGCAATCATCTAATTTTAAATACTGAGTGTTGAAGTCTGATTTGAGTGTCGGAGTACCTTTTGTAGGTACCATCCGAGTCTAGAGCTAGCGAGGAGGAGGAGTGGAGGAGCGAGTGAGAGAGTTCAGCCAAGAAGGGGAAGTGAAGTATCGACCGAAGGAGTAGTCCGAATCATTCTCTTAATTTCAGTCCCGTTTGAGAACTTTTCCAACACCTGAATATTCTCCATATATCCTATTGAACGTACATCGTTGGCGAGTGAGTAAAGAAGAATGATGCCATATTGATCTCACTCACATTTTGTGTCAATGAAAAGTTTAAAAAATAACTAGTAAAGACATTGATTCGTCAAATTAGGTCAAGTGGGGTTGATAAAGTATAAATCCTCCTATTTTCTCCTAGTTTTGTTGTTTTAATTATAGGATAAATCCTGCAAAACTTATTACATGTTAGGTCTTATGTCTTATGTCTTAAAGGCTTGTTGGAGTTTCAAATTGGTAGTTTATTTTTTTATCTACAACAATGTATCAAATAGTGACAAATGTATGTCATGTGATGTTTCTTTTATGTCTAATCATGTCTCAAATCTGTTAAGCCAAATATTGGTATTCTTGTATTGATGATGTCAGTTATGGCTCTATAATATGATAATTAAGGATTTCATTATGAACTATTTGATTAAGAAATTATTAATACTTATGTTCATGGTAGTAAGTATCATATGACACATGATATGAATCGTACAAAATGATACAATTCTTCTTTCTCGCTATACGAATTATAACAATTTTTTTTCTCCCGTATCACACAATACAAGTGCAAATCGTTCAAAAAATAGCAGAATCTCAAATCACTTCCGTCTTCTCATCCAATGGCCTAAACACAATGACCCAGGGAGAATAACGATGAGTAAACGACGAGAGCAAACATTGAGGAAACAAACGAAGATGAAGTAAATCACGAGAAAGAACAACGAAGAAGCAAATTGTAAGAGAAACATGAAAACAAGATATCATAAACATGGTTAGAGCAAGAGGCACAAGAACCGTGCATATGAGGGACAAGAGGTACATATACCATTCCCAAGTAACTTCAAATCATAAACATGAATATTAATATTTATTGAGCTACCATATATTATAAAAGTGGTATACGAATAATCCATTAGAAAAGTGACTCCATCTAGTTTAAATTTTGAACACAGACCTCTAATTTGTTTGCTTCATAGTTTGTCTATATATTTGTAGTTTAAGCTACCATTCTTCATGGCATTTTCTCATTGTCATGTCTATATGTTTGTTGCTCTTTTGTTGTACTTAAATATTTTGATAACTGAGTAGGTCAGTTTGTTGGAGATATTATTGCTTTCTTTAATTTGGCACTGTACTACATTAGCATCATCTTTCATTTGATGAATTCCACTAAAAAATCTATTGAGGATATTTAAGTCTAGGACTTATGAATCTGTCAGGACTGCAACATCAGTGGTCACACAATGAATGCACTGAATCAACCCTAAACCACCAAAACAATTGCATTTGTTTTTGTGAACCATTGCTGTTTCTCCTCCTCCAATGAGTAAATGGGTTGGACTAGTGGAAACTGGCCAAATACTCACTACTATCCACTAGAGCACTAAATAATTTGTAAGTTTCATTTAAAAAGTGCTAATAACAATAACAATATAAATTTTCTTTGTTACAGTATATGTCTTGAAGGCACCTTTCACACACAGAGGAGACAATTTGTGGTACTTACGCAATTACTTTCTCCAATGTAACTTCGACAATGTTGACATTATCGAATCAAACCTCGTGGTCTGCACAACTTTATGGTTCTAGACGGTTGACTTTATTATATTGGTTACCTTGTCCAGTTTTGTTTCCTTGTGTTTGATCCATTCCCCCAACTAAAGATACCCACCAAATGCAAGATTCAATTCAAACTTCAACAAAACCCACCTCAAACAAGAGCTTCAACACAACATTCCAAAATACAAATACCCACCTGTGGATATAAATACCTCATGGATGCATCCACAACTTCTTATGATAAAAAAATGTCCCTCCAAACACTCATTTTCACACCCCTTTTGGTTCTATTCATGAGTATCCATTCTCATGCTCTTGTCCAACCTTCTAATTGGAAATACGCACCAAACAAGGGAGGTGTTAGAGCTGCGTATTGGCCTTCTGGCGATGATCTTTCACCCTCTTCCATTGACACAAAATACTTCACTCACATCTACTATGCCTTCATCCAACAAGACCCTCAATTGTTCCACCTTAGTGTCACCGAATTTGAGAAAAAATGGATTCCACAGTTCATCAACGGCCTCCGCCACCGTTACCCGCCGGTCAAAACTCTCTTGTCAATTGGCGGCGGTGGCAGCAACTCAACCGCCTTCTCCCTCATGGCCACCACCAAACACACCCGACAAGTGTTCATCAACTCCACCATCCACGTGGCGCGCCAATACGGTTTCGACGGTCTCGATTTGGACTGGGAGTTCCCAGAAAACGAGGTCGATATGTCTAACCTAGGTGTCTTGTTTCATGAATGGCGTCAAGCTATAACGTTGGAAGCACACAGTTGTAGAAAACCGCCACTACTTTTAACAGCAGCCGTTTACTATGCTTCCACCATCAAACTCATTGGTAATGGGCCAAGAACGTATCCAATTCAAGCCATTCGCGATTACTTGGATTGGGCCAGCCCAATGTGCTTTGACTATCATGGGGCCTGGGACAAATTTACAGGCTTTAATGCTGCTTTGTACGATCCAAATTCCAACATAAGTACCAAGTATGGGATTGGATCTTGGGTCGAAGCGGGTGTACCCGCCCATAAATTGGTTATGGGTTTTCCCTTATACGGGCGAACATGGAGGCTTAAAGATCCGAATGTTGATGGGGTTGGAGCAGAAGCTGTTGGAGCAGCCACTGATACTGATGGTACTTTGGATTATGATGAAATTTTGGTGTTCAACAAAGAAAATGGTGCCACTGTTGTGTATGATGATGTAGCTGTGTCTTTCTACTCTTATGCGGGTTCTACTTGGATCGGGTATGATGATGGACCATCCATATCAAAGAAGGTTCACTTTGCTAGGGCTTCGGGCTTGAAGGGCTATTTCTTTTGGGCTCTTGGTAAGGATAAGGATTGGACCATCTCAAGACAAGGTAATTCACTCTTATGACTGTTTCTTCCTGCACCTCCATATCTTCTTCTGCTACCTTCATACACAACATGAAAATATATTTTTATCCTTCTTGTGTCACCTCATAGAGTAGTTTCTAGATTATATAATTCGGAAACTCATTTGAAAAAAGATTACTGGATTACAGAATTCGAAAGCTAAATAGACTTCTGAATTATGTAATCCGGAAAGTAATCATGCATCTGAAAAAACAAAATCGGATTATGTAATCCAGAAACTAATTACAAATTTGAAAAATTGATGGAGGTGAGAGAAGAAGGTATGGAGGTGCAAGAAGAAACAATCCACTCTTACTTCCTCACTCCTTTGGTAGAACTTCAATTAATTGTGTATAGAATTAATTTTCAGTGAAATGTTTTAATAATTCAAAATAAAATGAAGTTTCATATAATGAATAATATTTAAGTATATTTTCTTAAGTATCTAACTTATTATATACTTTAATCATTAAATTAGTACTTGAGAGTATGAACATGGTTGGATTTAACATATGTTTCTTATTGTTTTCAGCTTCAAATGCATGGGGACATTGATGACTCCAGTGAGTTCATTTTGATCCATAGTGTTGTTTGACTAGATAAAAAATTTACATAAATCAGAATTTCATTCAATCCTCAAACCTTAGTTGATGCAGAATCTTCATATTCGGATTATAGTGTCACCATACTTGAATAAGAATGCGATTGTAACATCCTTGAATACTTTGATTCTCTACCAACAATGAATGAAAAATATTTTGCTAATTTGCACTAAGGATTGATCATACTTTGCATGATTTCATTAAATGAAAACTTGTTGCATTATTGTAAAGGTTATTGTAAAAATTTGCATGCTCAAAAAGATTGAATCTAGGAGAATAAGAGATGGAGAGAAGTGTTTTAATCCGCTACAATAAAAACATTTAAAACTCATAATTCATTTTAATGTCTTAAAGCGTTGCAATGAAAATAAAACGAACAAAAATGGAATAAAACATTTAATACATTAAAATCTGAATATGAAAAGGTTTAAAACAGATACCTTGAAAACAGTTTTCTCATAATCTAAATTCAAATTTTGAATTTAAATAATCTCAAAATAATTTAATTAAAAGCCCTTTAGAAGTCTACTTGAGTTCCTTATTTCGTGAATAATTTACATGGCTTAGACTCAATTTAACGAGGATACCGTTTTTATAAAAATAATAATTATATTTTTTTAAAAATATTATTTCATTAAAACATATGTTTTTAATTAATATTATTTTAATTTACATATCAAAAAAATTAATTTAGAAATTACAATCAGCTTTATATATTTTTTAAAAATGGTCAAATTGATCCACTAATCCAGTTATGATCAAACCTACAAAATTATTCCTTATTTAAAATTAAGATTAATTTAAGGCAGTTTCTTTCTGCACCCCTACATTTTTCTTCTTGCACCCCCATAATATTGTGCAAAGACAAAACCGTCCCTATATAAAAATGTACATTTATTTTTTGCATTCTGAATTAAGAAATCCGGTAAATTTTTGGATTGGCACCTCCAGTAAAATTTTGGATTGACACGTTCAATAACCTTCCAAATTGGTGCTTCCGATAGTATATGAATGATTCATAATTAAAAAAACCTTTATGGATCCACCAATCTGTAATTTAAAATATGCATTTTGGATTCAGAAATCCATAATTGAAAAAAATCATTCCAGATCCACCAATCCGTAATAGAAAATAGGCTTCCAGATTCAGCAATCCAAAAATCAACAATTTATGCAAACTTTGCTTCCGGAACACCCTCTCATCCAGAAAGCAACATGATTCACTTCCGGATTGATGAATCCGTAACACACTCCCATATTTCTATTTCAAATAAAAGGTGAAGGTCAATTTCGGGATTTACAAAATTATACGGGTGCAGGAAGAAAAATATAGGGATGCAGGAAGAAACTGCCCTAATTTAAATCAACACACTTTTACACATTTTAATGTGACAGATCCAATAATCTATTTGACATCTTTAACAAATGTATTGTTCGATTACAATCGTTTTTAAGCCCGATCTTGTGAGTTGCATCTTATGATTCGATGGATTGAATTTGGCAGTCATATGAGTCGGATCTGATTACTAAAATCCAAGAAGACATATGACATTTATCATATCCATGTCTGTTATTTATTCTTAGCACATGTCTAATAAAACACAATAAAAGAATATATTGCACCCTCACTCTATAACAAGGAATATGGGAAGCAGTTGAGCAAGTTGTTATGAATCTTCAAAAGAAGAATTGGGAAATGCTACAAAAGAACCATTAGTCTCCCACCTAAAGTAAGTATTATTCTATGCAATAGATTGTACTTGGTTTAACAAAGAAGGTAATAAGTTGTGGAAATGAGTGTGAGTTTTCATCATTTGGTGTCTTTGGAAACATAGGAATGAGATAGTGTTCAACCAAGCAAAAGTGGACGCAAGTGAAATCTTCTCTCTGGTTCAAGTACAGTCTTGGAATTGGTTAAAAAACAAGGTTCTAAGGGTGTATTTCTCTTTTTCAGATTGGGTCCAAAGCTCAACTACTTGTATTATTATGACAGCAAAACGTTGATCGTTGTGTGGATTGAGAGGTTGGTCTTTTATTCCTTGGTTTTTGCTTTTTGTTTTTGATTTCAGTCCCAACAAGTGTGCATTTTGTTTCTTGTTTTTGCTTTGGTTTTTGATTTTCTTGTTTGAGAGTCAATATTCTCCTTTGATGTGGAATCGTTTAGCGTTTTTGTTTTGCATGACGCTATTTCGTGAGGGTAGGTGATTTGTGTGTTTTGTTTTGTCAGGTTTACTTTTACCGTAGGGTGTTTAAAAATGTAGTTTGGATTCATTCATGTATAAGGGTTATAACATTCCTTTGTGTTTCTTTTATATTTATATTTATATTTATTTATTGTTTGTTGGTTAAAAAAAACATATACTAAAATGATATTTTATGTTCCTGACTTATTGTTAGAGTATTATCAACCGGTAAAACTCTCTTCGTCGTGATATCCCAACAATCTAGAGCTACAATTACAAAATATCATGTCAAAAGCCACTTCCAAACATTCAACTTTGAGTTTTGAAGAAAATACCAACTATATTTAAAATATAATATTTTTTTTTTTATGTAAAGTTTAGAGTTTGTGTGACAGTAATCATTAGTCTCGTTATTGTATTTAACAAAAAATATATATAACTGCTAAAAAAAAGTTTAATTTCTTTCCAAAAATTTTAATAAAAAGATTTAGAGAGGTAAGCATGTGCCCTCAATTTGAGAATATGTTCCATCAAACCCAGTTAAATTTTAGTGTTATAGATTGAGGTTTTAGATTATTGAGATTTCTTTACTGCATCCTATTGAAATTTAGTTGCCTAACAAATTTATTTATGAACTCGAAAACGTATTAGATAAAAATAATAATTTTAAAGTATAATTTAAATAAAATTTCGCTCTAAAAAATTAATGCAAATAACTTTGCTCTTTTTAAACAACAAATTTAAACGAGTTAAACCAAAGTATAAGTCTTAAAAATTAATCTTTTTAAAAAAGATAACTTTAATTTCATAGATCTAAATAAAAAATATAAATATATAAAATTAAATTATGAATAATTTTTCAATAATTAATTTTTTTTTCACTTATAGTTTCATTTAAATTACTTATTTTTTTTTAAATGAAATAAAACTCGCTAATAATGATTAGCATGTATCCGATATTCACATGTTGAATACCACAATACTCATACCTGTTTAATAAACTAATAAATATTTAAAATACCAATATTCATTACTTATGAATATTTATTTAATATCTATTATGAATATTATTTTTTTCATCATTACCTACAATAGTTATATTTTAAAACTAAAAAAGTATAGTGAATTAAAAGTTACCTTTAACTTTATATTATACATAAGTCATTGTTGTAAATATAGATCCTATGTTTGACGATAAATTAAATTAATTAATGATAAATTATTTTACCGATGAAATATAAAAAAAAAGTGAGTATGAGTTATTTTCTGCAATAATAATTAATTATTAATTAAGAAAAATAATATTCATTCTTCAAATTGTCTCTCTCTTTTTTTCTCTAGTATTTTTTTATCTTATTTTTTTAATAATTGATTTAAATTAAGGTTGATAGTTGATATAAAATTGCTGCAATAAATAATATCAATGTGTGTTGGAGATCCCACATCGACTAGAGATTAGAGTCTTTCATTCTATATAAGTGGGTGCAAACCTCAATCCTATGAGCCGGTTTTATGGGGTTGAGTTAGGCTTAAAGTCCACTTCGTAATATGGCATTGCCCTACGGGTAAGTTTTTCTCTTCACTATCTGCTATAAAAGAATCTTTGGCTTGTTGATTCTGGTGCCACTGATCATGTTTGCCACAATTTGAGCGCTTTTACTACTTGGACTAAAATCAAACCTGTCTTAATTAGTCTTCCAAATGGTCAAACTGTTTATGCCACATATTCTG
>Ga0123342_1002164_pt1 | contig 32888 bp, 11 predicted proteins | sample Turbeawhitnodule_FD_89960 | JGI IMG/M metagenome (GOLD analysis project Ga0123342, IMG submission 89960) | Root nodule microbial communities of legume samples collected from Mexico - Turtle bean Mexico white nodule | ecosystem: Host-associated > Plants > Roots > Nodule | place: Mexico: Nepantla... | reverse complement strand
TAACGCCCTTTCTTTGCTTTTGGTTGGATTCTTGGTTTGCATGAGAGGAATGCCCTTGGGGTACAACTATAATCATAATGGATGCTTGGAAAATGCAGTAGATAGCAAGGAGACAAAGTCTTTATTTTGAGCTGATACGCTTATAGTTTGGAATTGGACTAAGTTGCAGGATTTCTTGATAGCTAATTTGGTTTATGTATTGACATCTTGTTGTTTTTAAAGAGGTTAAGATGAGCAGATATATGTGTAGAATATGTCTATGTTTAGACATGTTATCTGGAAACCTCATTTCTTTAGTATAAGGAATTGTGTAAATGGATTGGAGTACCCTAGTACTTCTATTTATTAAATCTTTATTGCTGATTAAAAAAAAGTATTCTTATTTCTTCAAAAATATGTTTATATGAAAATTCTTGTTAGGGATACAGAATGAGGTCTTAACTTTTGTGTATTTTTCTATAATAAGTTGATCTATATTTTTCTTTAGATAATTAGTGTTTTCAAAATTATTAGTCTAGTAACAATGATAATATATATAATTTTAAATATATTATTTTGCTCAATTTTTGTTCAAGATATGTATGCAAGTTTCAATTTGTTTTAAACATTTTCAGATTCAAACATAATTAAATGTTAAGATTTGATGGAAGGACAAATCACAAGTGAAATTATTTAAGAGATTATTTTTCTTTATTACTTTTTTTAAACGATTTTTTTTTATCAACATAACATATCGTACTGTACATATATATAGTGAGAGAGGAACTGTGGTAGTATAAAACATATACTAAAAAGTTATGACTAGACAAATCATAAGAAGGAAGTGCTACAATTTTTTAAAGAACTTCAAAATATCCAAACTCACAAGTGTCAACTTTAAATTGTTCATATTCATTGCTTGGAGTATTCACCTCTATAAACTTACATGAAAATATTACATCACATACTTAGCCAAGTTTAAATTATTTCAATCAGAATTTGTTGCTATCTTCATGCTACAATATATGACTCTCATGATGTTGGTTTTCTATACCCTGCTACTATGATAGGGGGTAAGATCCAAATTATAATTCAAATTTCATTAACACTACTCATAAACAAGAAAAAAAAGAGTAAATCAAACTCAACATATTAGAAGTTTTGGAATATAATTATATGCTATAATATGTTTGAATTTGGTTAGAAACTATTTTGGACGCATTTTGACCACATATATTTAACTGAAAATATCCTTTTTGTTATCAATAACAACTGTTCGGTTTAGGATATCTGAAGTTTATCTATAAATTATGTTCATGACTAGTTATAATAATTATTTTAAATTTTAAATTTGATATTTTAGTAATTAAAATTAGATAATCATTTAAAAACTAGTTTATAAATTTTATTAATAATAAAAAATATTTTAAATATCAATAATCTTTTCAATTTTTAAAATAATATATAGTTTAATTAATATGATAAATAAATAATTTTAAAAAATGATTTTTATTTAATAATTTTTTTTAGTGTTTTATATGTACTTATCATCATTCTCATTTATAATATCAAAAGATCACACTTTTTTATAAATAGTTTTAAAACTATTTTTACTTTAATATTTTTTTTTCTAAAATACCTCAATTTTAATTAATATCTAACTCTTTTATTACTTAATTTCAGTATGTACTCTTTCTTTTAAGAAATAAAAAATTAGTAAATATATAATGTGTAAAGTTAATTTTTTCCGATATATAAAAGTTCAAAAGTAGTGTTTTATTATATTTAATAAAAAAATAAGTTTTTTGTCAAAATTAACTTATTGTTAATAAGTTTTTAGCTTATAAATTTTGAGCTGATAAGCTAATTTATTGAATTAAAAATATTCAATAAATTAACTCATAAACTAGTTAATAATTATAAAACAATATAAAAATATATAAATACATAAATTTATCATATAAAAAATATAATTTTAAAGAAAAAATTGTTATTATGTAATTATAGTTTTAATTTTTTTAAATAATTAAATAGTTATTAATTTTTTAGTATTTTTTTTAAACTTAAAAAAAATATTATTTGAAGAAGTAATTTTATTTAAATTGTCTGAATTCATTTTTTATTTTATTTTATTTTTTAATTTAAATTACTATTAGATTAAATTTATCTTTTATATATATATATATATATATATATATATATATTACTTCAATCTGTAATGTTAAATCTTTTTAATTATATAAAAAAAAGTAAAAAATAAAATTATTAAAAATAATATAATAATTAATTGAACTATAAAATTAAAATACGTAATAATAAATAAAAATCATGGTAATAAAAAATATATTACACAAATTCCTTATTTGATTGATCTAGTCAATAAGTTAATCTTGCAGAAGTCGAACAAACAAGCAAAGCTTGCTATTCAGGCCCAATACTAATTACTACACATAAAATTACAGTAGTCCATTACAAATAATACTATTTTAATCAAATTTATAATTTTCAAAGTTAGGTTATTTTTTACTTTTGCTTGCAACCAGGCTTCAATATTTAATATTAACAGTTTTTTTATTATTGACAGTCTGGTATTTGCAATATTGTCCTTTTTTTTCAAAAATATTACGGTGACTTTAAAGTGTTTTTATTTTAATAAATATTATATATATAACAATTTCTCAATCAATTTTTTCATTACTCCCTCGATTTCTTTTTAGTATTGTTTAAGGTTCTTTCAGAAAACTATAAATACTATTACTTATTTAACTGAAATAAAATACTTATAATTTTATCTATTTAGCCTTTTTATTCTACATTACAATATATAAACTATTTAAAAATTAGGTAAATAATAAATAATAAAAAAATAATTTATGTTGTCTTGAACTTTAAAGACAGTTAAATAAAAAAAATAAAGGTTTTTAATTAACGAGAAAAGTAAGTAATTTACTTTCATCCATTTCATCTTAAATCATACATATTAAGAAAAACAATTATAAGTCAGTGAATAGAATAGTTTTATTAATATGTCTTTAACTTTTTCTTTCATATAAATAATTACGATATTATATGTTGTTGTTCTTTTATTTAATTGGTCTATAACATGTAATAATATATACAATTGAACAATACTCTCTCTCACCTGTTTATTTTATAATTAATAATGAAAGAATAATGCGAGTATTCATTTAGGATGATATTAGAATGAGATTGTTAATTATTGAATTGAAAGAAGTAAATGACATTTAATTTGAAAAGTTATGAAAAGACTAAACGAAATAGAAAGTTTATTATAAGTTTGTCTTGATTATAATTGATGTATATCACAATTGATATATAGATAGTTTGTCCACGCAGATGTATAGTACGTATAATATATATATAGAGACTTGAAGAGAATCTTAATGGCATGCACATGTTACTCATATGGCAGAAGCTCTGGTACTCATAAATAACGTCATGAATATTTTTAGGTCTGAGGTTAATATGCAACCTGGGTCCTCAATTATTGTACACAATTGTTTGTCAGTAAATGATAAAACCTCAGAGAGGGTTGGCAGAGAAGGTGACAGCTTCTCAAACAAGTAATACACCACAACACTTCAAATTTCTCCCACAAATCTCTTTTAGGTGTAATTAGAATTTGGTGCCACTCATCATGCTTCTCATTAGGACCTTTTTAGCTACTGAAAAACCTATTGTTTAAGTTCAATTTTGAGCCCTAGTGAAATGATTATGCGATCTTATGTTTGGCTAAATGAGATCTTAGTGGATTGCATCTTCTCCACCCACCATTCACTATGGTTTGGATCATCACACAATCAAATTATTGGTTCCTCCTACTCATCATACTGTTAGGAAGTTGCTGCATATATACCAGCTCTACTTTGTTTTGGAAAACATTTGCAGAACCTTCCTTTTGAGTTGTCTAACTTATTTTATGTAAAAGCCAGATTAAATAATTTCATGGTAAATTATTGACCTAAGGAAGAATATCATATCAATTATTTTCAAATGTAGAAAGAGTTGGGTTAATCATTTACCATGAAACCCTATTTTTGGAGTTGAATCCGTTTAGGGTTTCCTGGTTTTTTTGCTGAAAATAATCCCCCACTAATAATTCAAACGCTTGCACCCCAAATAATATTATCATGATAATCCGAAATTTGTAGAAACGAATAACTATCTATGTTTATAATTAGTGTGTATAATTATCTGAATTTGAATAGCTGGCCCTGTAGAAAAAAGGGAAATAAACTGTTGCATTGTCTTGTGTGTGTGTTTTTTAACAAGAAGTGAAAGTGAAAAGTGGTTGTTGTGACGTGAGTAAAGTAGTAAAAAGTTTGGTTGGATAAGAAATTTGATGGTGGTTCAAATATTTGTCATGAAGGTCACTAAGAAACAAAGAGTGATGAGTAGTGAGAGTTTGGGTTCCCCTTTTGAAGAAAACGGCATGGACCCATGGCACCAAGAATTCCACTTGATGCACTTTTTGCTGGTCTTTCCGAAAACACGAATTCCCACACCAACAAAATGATGGGTCCCTTTACACCAATTTCTTGTGAATCTCCTTCCAACAAAAGGATGAGGGTGTGTGTGAAATAATTAAAAAATGATGTAGCCTTTTTGGAGAATTGTTCTTTTCCAATGGGACCCAATCAATTTGCATCAATTAGTGGAGGGACCCTCTCTCTCTCCAACCCTAGTTCTGTTGCTTCCAATCACCATAACATAACATAACATGCCATGCATGCACTCTTTTCATCTAATCTCTCCACTTTCACTTCTTTACGTTGCTTGCCTTAACTAATTCGACAACATATTTAATGCCCATCAACTTAATTGTCATTTTTTCTAAACATCCATCAATCTCATCACAATCTCATTCTCATTCTCATTCATTCAATTAAGGACAAATATAATATTTCATTAACTACATCTTTGCTAAATAAACCAATACCATCAACTTTACAAAATCACTACTTCCTCTTCTTTTCATCCATCATATATATATATATATATATATATAATTATTTTATTTTTTTATGAAGTACAAGAAAACATTAATGAACAATTGAATTTCTTTTTTATCAGTGAAATTGAATGAAATAAATTAAGATGTATTAGGATTTCTTTTTATCGGGAAAAAATAATTTGTAACAAGACTTAACAAATCACTTTTAACACACCAAGACACTGCATAATTTTTCCATTCCCACATGATTTGCAACCATAAGACATCAGATTTCTGCTAATTTCCAGCAGCCAAACACTTCCTGTTTTGCAACTAAAGATGATTCATTTCGCTTTGCACATTACAGTATATAATTTCTCTCAGTTGCTCCTTTCTGTTATTGAATATAGCTCCTTTTGCTGCTACAAATTGTATATTTTGAAGAGTAATTTCATTAAAACCTCTCCTTCTTCATTGTAACTTCCCTTAACAGTAAAACTTTCATGCACATTTAACAAACAACATTTCCCACCTCTTTCAATCCATTTTAGTATTTCTCCACTACTAACACTTCAAAATTGAATAAAACCTTTAATTAACAAAATTTCTTCTATTTAATAATATAATTAGAGATATCTCTTCCTCACATTAGCACACACACCGAACCTATCTCCTAAGATTAAATTTTCAACCTTGTTCCTAATACTGCATTTTACTTTTTAATGTATTTGAAATCGTTAACAACATCTATTGATGGCTAACGATCTCCCTTCTCTTTTATGATGGGTTCTATTTTGGATGAGAACACATGTTGCTGAGTGCGATTCAACCTCAGATGTTGGGAAGGAACAAAGAACCAACATACCATTGTGAATATGTCATGTCTTATATCCTTGACACGAGTTATGTTGTTGTCTTATTTTTTGTTTTATAGTAAGTTGTATATATACAAATTTTGGCTAAGAACAAGACTTATTGTGCGTGGGTTTGGAGTACCTAAGTATTCCCATTTATATTATTTTTTATTGTTGATTAAAAAAAAAAACATCTATACACCAACTAAAGTAAGAAACCATTTTCTGCAACAAAACACATTATGAGAAAGATATTATGTTTCTTTAATTTAAAAAAAGTTTCTTAAACAAGTACATGTTCTTCCAGAATAAAAACGAAAGATTAAATTTTTCTAAAATAAATTTATTTAAAATATAATTAAGTAAAATTAAATAGAAGAATTAAAAATATGGGTTTTTTTTTTAAATTTTTTGTCATTAAGGTAAGAATGAGTCTACATTTTCAGAAATGATGTGATAACGAGGACGTAAAAAATAGTATTTTGTTTTATCAAGAAAAAATAAATACATATATTTAAAGATATCACTAAAAAAATCATTAAATAGAAACTAATTTTAAAGATTAAAAATAATTAATTACTATAGTAGTTAAATTAAAGATCATTTTAAAGATTAAAAAAATTATTAGTTTCGATTATTGATAAATAGTTTTTAAATTAATATCTAATTAGTTACCATTGTTTTTCTACCAAATTTAGAATCTAAATAATTGGTAATTAAAACTTGATAGCTAATTCACTACAAGAAAATCATGAAATAGAAACTAATTTTTAGAGACCAAAATAATTAGTTGCAATAGTAACTAAATTAGAGACCATTTTAAAAACTAAACAAAAAAATTGGTTTCTAAATTAGTTTCTATTATTGTTAAATAGTTTCTAAATTGGTATCTAATTAGCAACCAATGTTTTAACTACCACTTATTTAGTTTCTAAATTTGGTCTCTAAAACCTTGGTTGCTAATTAGATACCAATTTAGAAACTATTTAACAATAATATAAACTAATTTAGAAACCAATTTTTTGTTTAGTTTATAAAATGGTCTCTAATTTAGTTACTATTGCAACAACTAATTATTTTGGTATCTAAAAATTGGTGTTTCTATTTCATGATTTTCTTGTAGTGATTAGATACCAATTTAGAAACTATTTATTAATAACAGAAACTAATATTTTTTTGTCTTTAAAATGGTCTCTAATTTAATCATTATACCAACTAATTTTTTTTTTTTTTAAATTAATTTTTATTTAATAATTTTTTTAGTAATTATTTTTTGTTTTTAAAATTAATTTTTGTTTAATAATTTTTTTAAGTGTATTCATACATCACATAATTCCCTAAAACACATTTGAGAACAAGAATCTTACATCATAGCATCCAAAACACAATCCATAGTAACATGGACCTTCCAAGAACCTGTAAAAAAAATATGAACCTTGCACAAACTTAATATTGTCTTTTCAGAAGAAGTAACACAACCATGTGCTTACAAAACCAAGAGTAAAAATACTATAAAAGTCACAAAACACTACAAGAAAATCATGAAATAGAAACGAATTTCTAGAAACCAAAATAATTAGTTGCAATAGTAACTAAATTAAAGACAATTTTAGAAACTAAAAAAAAATTTGGTTTCTAAATTAGTTTCTATTATTTTATATTATTGTTAAATAGTTTCTAAATTGGTATCTAATTAGAAACCAAGGTTTTAGAGACTAAATTCATAAACTAAATAATTGATATCTAAAACCTTAGTTGCTAATTAGATACCAATTTAGAAACTATTTAACAATAATAGAAAATAATAGAAACTAATTTAGAAAGCAATTTTGTTTGTTAGTTTCTAAAATGGTCTCTATTTTAGTTTCTATTGTAACTAATTATTTTGGTTTCTAAAATTTGGTTTCTATTTCATGACTTTCTTTAGTGAAATATAATGTGAAAGTTCTATTAATGAATGTCTATTAAAAATGTCTTTTAACACTTACTTTTGTCTTAAATTATAAAGAGGCGGCTATAAAGTGTAATTAGTATGAAGATAATGATCATTAAAACATGTTTGGTCATTATTTAATCATCTTTGCCTATTTTTGTGTACTAACTATGGTACCGAATTATGAAACTTAATTGTTCTTTCATCACTTGTCTAATCATAGTGATAAACTGAAAATCATTAGGGCTGTATCAAATATTATAAATATTATATATATTGAGCAATTATATATGTTCCATGATGTAGATAGAACCTAAGACAATTCACGAGTACTTCATAGAATAATTTGTAACTTATGCGTTAACGTAATCCTAAAGGATAAAGAAAAGAGGACCACAAAGGTGTTGGGCAACTTTTTTAGCATTTGTCTAATCTTCCATGAAACACCTTCGGCCACCACAACCTTACCAATGGTGACATATTATGTATAAATAGCTACACTATAGTTTCTTTTTATGATCATATATTTATAAATCATTGCCAAACTCAACATCCACTACTAGTTAATTAATACAAATTAAAGCAAAAAGGGGAAGGGGACATGCAAAACAAATTTACCTATTTAATAACATCTAAACCCTTTCATTTATCTTTCCTTATCATCATCCTCAGAAGAAAAGGGAAATTGGACCACAGAATTATATGGTTCCACAGCTTTTATTTTATTTTTCTATTTACTAGATTTTGTGTTGCTGGTTTCCCATGTAACATTTTTCATACATAATTGTTTTTTACTCAAACTCAACAGCATCGCAAACTTTATAAGAATGATTGAGGACATCGACATCAATAATTTCTCAACAAAGAAAATTTTAAATATCTTAATAGAAAGTATAATATTTTCCATCTTTTACTGTAAACATTTTATTTTAATAACTCTTCGTGCACCCTAAACCATGACTAAATAATTAGAAGAACCACAAAAGATTTTTTTTTATATAAATAGTTAATAGTCCTTGTACAAATAATGCAAGAAAATTGTATTTCATACATAATTTTATTATAAACTATACGTTGTTGGATTTCAATATTTCCTTCTTTTATCCTAAAATAAATTTATTATTTTTATAAGTGAAATAATAATAGCTAGACAATATTTTATTAGCCACCACTTACATGTTATTTTACTTTACTTTCAACAATCCGAACACATCTGAAATCCTGCTAGACAGAAAATCAGAAAATCACTACTAACATGCTTCTAAACTTTATGAAGTCATCGTTCAAAACTTCTGAAAATCAAAATTTGAAATGTAAAAAATCAGAACTAAAAACGTGGATACAACTTTTTGAAATAATGACTGAAGCAGTTTATCAGAAGTTGCTTTTACTGTGGCTAAAACTAATTTTTTAGCTTCTTTTAAGATAAAATTATTGTACTACAATGTAACACTAAACACATGCAAAGTTTGGTGGCACAAGTACCTTCCTTGGCAGAACACAGAAAAAATATGGCAGCAGAAAACTGGTGCACAGCTAATATTGTCCTAGAAAATATTATATATCACAGAAGTGCGTGTATATGTATATATTGTTGGAGAATTGATTTTCCAACGTGTGGAGGAAGCTAAGAATTTTGGTTGGGGAAGAACGTTAACAGCGAAAACTGTGGCACAACAAGATTCCCATGCAGATGCAGTAGCTTGAAAAGGTTAAAAGTCTGAATTTGAGAGGTCAGTTCAGCACTTACGTTTGGGCCAATGTCGTACTGTTGATTGGTCCTACCACTGTTGACAATGTTATTAATGGTTAGTACTTGCGTCCAAACATGCCCCACAATTTTCTCTCACAGTGAACTTGTGGCCAAAACTTTGCTCCAGCATTCGTATCTATAGATTAACACATTTGATTCAACATTATCACTCACTATGTCTCTGCATCTACAGGCATTACTTTGTCACCTCTCTCTTTTCCTTTGATATGACTCTCTGTGGACACCCAACACCTATCTTCACTCCACACACTTCGTTCTGCTTCTTCTTCATCATATTATCACACTCTCTATCTATTCCTATTCCTCTTTTTGCTTTAGCTACAAATTTCCTCATTCACGGAATATATCAACATAAAAACAAATATAGTAAGTAGTGGAACACAAAAAGGGTTCCAGTTATAACTCCAGTTATATACTGATTGTTTTTATTAATTAGGTTAATCTCATTAATTTTAGTGTTTACTTTACTTAAACGTGAATATGTACGAAGTGAAATGTTTTCAGTCGTAATGAAGTTGAATTTGTTGAGTAGTTATTGAGAGTTGTAGTTCCAACAGTATGTCTCGAGTAGAACGAATCTTTGACATGTTTTCTGCACCAAACTCGAAACCATCTGGAGAGTATACAAACTACCAATTTCTAGGCCACAAAGTTCAAAGTTCTTTAATTCTTCTCTGTAGTCTATGCTCTAAAGGTCATGTTTTTCTTTCATCAGACAGATAAAAATATACTTAAATATACTTCCTCAAAAGAGTTACGTGTCCAACGGTGTCACCAGCCTTAAAAGAATCAGCCATCCGTACATTTTTTTAATAGTAGAAATGGATTGACTCACTCACTATTTAATTATAGTTTGTTTCAATTTATTATCAACTTGTATCATGTCGGTATATATATTCAATGCTTATAACTTAGGTGTAGTGTAGGGGCCTAGTTACTACTATTTGTCCATGCAAATGTTTTCTTAAAAAATCTACAAAATAAGTAATTATTGATTATATTCATATGCCAAAGTGAAAGAATAACTCCAACCTTATTAAAATCTCCAACTAATTATTCAATAATTCACATCCCTGTTACTTTTATTACAAAAATAAATTTATGCATGAAGTGAAAGAATAACTCTTAATGTTATTACATTTCACATTTGGAAATAATTACAGGTCCTTCTAGAGATGTAAGTGTGTCCTTGGGTGAATATAAGAAATGTATTGGTTTGGTAGCAGGTACATGCATGTGTGTTTAGACCAATAATATTTATGCGGGGTAAAAGAATAAAGCAGGGTTGAATAAGACCCAATATTTTGCGCTTAGTGAGAGAGAAACATAGGTGATCCCTGTAGGCCAGGTTTGTCACTGAAATAATGAGAGAGAAAAACAAAAAAAAAAAAGAGAATCAGAAAAGTAGTGGAAAAAAAGAAAGATAAATGCTTAACATTAACGAGAGTGGTACTACAAAACTAGGCCCACATCGCTTAACCAACCAATCCTTCCAGTTCCAAACCAAAGCAACTGAACTGCACTGCACCTTCCCATAAATACCACACAACCACCCCTCCTTCTTCTCCCAACGCTTTTCTCTCTGTAATTTCTATGAACCCTAGGTGCGTTCCTCTCGCCGGTGTGGTTCCACGATGTTAGTTGAGACTACCTGTGCTCGTGATTCTGGGATGAGTTCAGAGACTGTCAATTCCACGCAAAGAACTTCCATGAGCAACGAGAGCGTTTGCAGCACCAGCTTCAGCCGCCTCTCCTTCGACCTCCCCCCTTCCTCCTCCTCGCCGGAGAGCCTGTTCGTCAAGCCGCACCGCTCCTCCGACTTCGCCTACTCCACCATCTTCCGCCGCCACTCCGCCCTCACCTTCCGCGACTTCCACCTCCTCCGCCGCATCGGCGCCGGCGACATCGGCACCGTGTACCTCTGCCGCCTCCGCCACGACGAGGAGGAGTGCTTCTACGCGATGAAGGTGGTGGACAAGGAGGCGGTGGCGTTGAAGAAGAAGGCGCAGAGAGCGGAGATGGAGAGAAAGATTCTGAAGATGGTGGACCACCCCTTCCTCCCTACGCTCTACGCGGAGTTCGAGGCCTCGCATTTCTCTTGCATTGTGATGGAGTATTGCTCCGGTGGAGACTTGCACTCCCTTCGACACAACCACCCTAACAAACGCTTCTCTCTCTCCTCTGCCAGGTAACTTACCCATACCCAAACTTTCTTCCTTTCTTCTCCTTCTTTTCTCATTATCATCATCATCTCTTCTCTTCTCTTCTCGCCGTTTTTTCCTTCAATAATTTACATTTTTCCTTTTTCTTTTCCTCTTCAAATACCTTATTCCCATCAAAGAATAACTAATATTTTTTACTTGTTTCCAATTTGTCATAACATGATTTATAGTTTATTGTTAATTAAAGTCAACAACTTTACACTCCTGTAATTCAGTCCCACCTCAACACATACATCTGTAGCTATCTGGTAATTTAATATAAAATTTCAATTAGTATTATAACCTTTTCACAACCTGGTAAATATGTCTTTAACCAAGTAATAAAAAAAATTACAACCTTTTAAAAGTGTTTTTTTCATGCTCGCATTTAGTCAAAAAAAAGTTGTGCTTGTTGCTTTTTATATGAATTTTATAAACTAAAAAAAGAAAATTATATTAAATGATTCTTAATTTTAGAACAAAAATATAGTTAAGCTGGTTTTCTTATTATATTTTTTATTATTTCTGAACGTAAAACATTGATATCAGCATTATTTTTATTTTTAATATAGGAAACTTATACTTCTGGAGAAAAAAATATTCAAATTAATTATCCAATACATTAGGTTTTGACTATTTAATCTCACCGCCCAATTTTTTTTAAAAAAAAACTTATATGGTAGTTATTTGAAAAATAATTGAAAGGTTTTCATTTTATCTTTTTTATTTCAAAATCTATAATTAGAATTTATAATATACAGAAATGTTGATATTATTATAAAATTAAAGGATGTTCTGTTGACACGTTTCGATATTTTTATCTGTATGAACAGTAGAAAAAAAAAAAAAGGAAAAGTAAGTGGATGAAGATGAGTAGATGATGAGGGGAATGGAAGTTTGTTTTGGTAAAGTTAGAATGGAAGGAAGAAGAAGAAGCGTTTTGTGATTTTGGAGAAACATAGTTAATGTTTATTAATTGTTGCACATGCACTAATATTCTTGTTTGTTACAGGTTTTACGCGGCTGAAGTACTGGTGGCGTTGGAGTATCTCCACATGCTGGGAATAATCTACAGGGATCTAAAGCCAGAAAACGTGTTGGTCAGATCAGACGGTCACATCATGCTTTCTGATTTCGATCTCTCTCTCTGCTCCCATGCAATCCCCGCCGTTGAATCCCCTGACTGTTCCCTCGATCCTGCATTCGCACGCACGTTACCCTACACCCGCCAGTACTCCACTCCGTTCTCCTGCCTCTCCAACCGCGTCTTCCGCTCCAGGAAGGTTCAAACCCTCCAACCGAACCGCCTCTTCGTGGCCGAACCGGTTGGGGCTCGCTCCTGCTCCTTCGTGGGGACACACGAGTACGTGTCACCGGAAGTGGCCTCCGGGAACTCCCACGGCAACGCCGTCGACTGGTGGTCCTTCGGGATATTCATCTACGAGATGGTGTACAGTCGCACACCCTTCGCGGGCTCATCGAACGAGGCTACGCTGCGCAACATCATAAAAAACCCCCTCGCCTTTCCCACCGCCACTCCCTCCACCACGCTTGAAACGCACGCGCGGGACCTCATCTCCAGGTTGCTCAACAAGGACCCGAACCGCAGGCTTGGGTCAAAGCGCGGCGCCGCCGACGTCAAGAAGCACCCTTTCTTCGCTGGGCTCAATCTCGCGCTCATACGAATGGTGACGCCGCCGGAGGTTCCCTCCCTCAGAAGACACAAAACGACGCCGTTTTTCCCCGCTAACGATAACGGCAACGTAAATAACAGCAGGCATGAGCTAACGGCGTTTGATTACTTTTGAGTCGGTGGCACCGAGATTTTGTAATTGGCAGATGAGTTATGTGTATAAATGTTGAGCTGTCCTTTCTTTTTGTACCCTTGTTTTAATTATAATATAGTTTCATACTTACATTCCACTTTCTTTTCACCTTTTTCTATATTTTTTGGCATCTCTATAATATTATGTTTAGATGGTGCGGGGACACCAATGAAAACCAATCACAACTTCATTATTTTCAAACTCTACAAATGTCACTAATGTCGCCCCTTTTTGGTTCCTATACCATGCTATTCAGATTACAATTTTTTTCTCTTTTTTCTTACGATTGGATCGAGGTTATCGTCTTATCTTAATCATAACATGCCTCTGTCTTCTCCTTTTCATGGTGTGCTTCCAGAGGAGACAACCATCAAAAAATAACTTCCATTGCTAAATACACAATATTCCTTGCTTAATTTCTTCTCCTCAAATCACACTTTGGGATGAGCACACACTCCTAAGGGGCCAACTGGGGAAGGCATTGCATAACTTCAATTCTATACTCACTTTTCTGCTCTTATTTTTCAATACACTATTGTATTATTTATGAATAATCAAATAAGCGACGTGTTAACAAAATAATAATATAAAAATATTACTAATAAATAATAGTTTGATTTTCCCTACTGACACCACAGTTACAAATTAAATTAAATATTTTACTCTCTCGCGTTGAAAATCTGCACTTCTCTTTGAATTTTTTTGTTGACTCATTACTTCCATTCAAACTGATTCCCACGCAATCAAACCATTTGACCAGCAACTCTTTTTTACACTTAGAAATGACATTGGAAAAGCACAAAAGTAGTTGAATTTAGTGGGATACCATTATACAACCATTCTATAATTAGTTTTGTTAATTTTTTTATTTTAACTTAATATCTCAATTCAATGTTTTAATATTAAAAAATAGTTATCATTCGGTTATTTTAAAAAAGTTTGTCGTTAATATGTTTTTTCCTTGTAATTCGCGAGCAAAGTTTCCAAGACACAGATGGTTATGTGTTGATTTACTTGTACAATTTAGTGGTATGTGTTAGAATATTTATTTTTGTTGAGAATATAAGAAAGTTTTGAAAACGAATTTGTAGAGAGAGATGTAATAAAGAAGAAGAAAATGAGGTGGTTGATTAGGCTTTTGAAAACGCGAAAGGGCTACCCCTATTGCGTAGAGTAGTTGAAAGTAAGTAGCATATTCATATGTGAATGTGTGTGTACTGTGCCAAATACTGCAAATAATCTAGTTTTAGTTCCAATTTTTTCTTGTCAAATGTTCCATATTCTTCTTAATTTAGACATACACAAAAGTTAGGCTTATGAACTGTCGTGCCTGTCTCTCCATCTCAAATCTATATCAGGATCAACACAACCCTTCCCAAACCTCACTTCTGCCAACCTGTACTAGTATTTTTCACATGCTTGACAAATAAAAAAACACCACTATTAACTTTTTTTATTATAACAGTATTTTTACGAATCAACAGTAGAAAATAAACATAACACAAGATTTAACGTAGTCCGGTCACCAACAACAACCTACATCCACACGGACAACTATTAAGTTTTCTTCTCCTGTTGCACATCAATTATAAGTACAATATCTATTTAAATAAAAATTATAAAAAGGATACAATCATTAAGTTCACTAACAAAAAATGGTGTTTAGTCAGTCCAACCCAATTGGTCATCACTTCATATCCAACCATTATAACGAAAATTATATCAAATAATTTGTTAAAATGCAAGTAGTTGAATTAAACTTCATTTTCAAAACCTTCCTCACTCCACTGTTAATATGTAAATTATATGGCAAACATGGTGGTGGTGATAGACTAATGGTACATGGCAGAAGCATAAATATAATATCGCATCCTACAGGAAATGGTGAAAGCCATAATGTGCGATTCGCGTAAAGAAATTGATGCGATTAGAGTTTATTAGGATGTGTTGTGTGTATAGAGATAGAAGACATAGTTGGAACTTTTACAAGTTGTGCAGACCAGAATCGATTCCTCCCAGCTCATTGAAATTCTGTGTTTTTGGTTTCAAATGCCGTTTTCATAGTTTCAGGCTTTACAGATATGTACCATTCTCATCAAACTCTAATCATATCTCATCTCATCTCATCTCATCTAAACACCTTTAATTCCTTTCCCTTTTCCCCAAAATGCTCTTTTATCCTCTTTTGTCACTCTTTCTTTCTAGAACGTTCACGGGCTTCAATTACCACTTCACTTTCATGTGCTTGCCTTTCATTTTAACCTCTGCAATCTACCTTAGTGCATAATTGTTAAAACAAGTAATTTGGGATAAAAGTAACAACAAGTCACACCATAAATTTCAATTTACTTAGCATTTGGGATTCTCTGATCTAAAGAACATTATTCTTTTGTTGGATATATTGAATTTATTTTTAATTTCTCAAATATGGAATTAACTTTTTTTATAATTGAAAATAGTACAAAAATATCTTTCGATAGTTTGTGCTTGAAGCCAAGAAGAATTTAGCTAAATTTAAATAAATGAATGTGTTGAACTGATTAAATTTATTTCCTGGTTCCATTTCAACAATATTTTCTAAATACAAGTTGGAATATAAAGACATGAGATTATGTCTCTAACATTTTCCCTCATATATAGATACACTAACTATACTTGAAAGACTAATAATTATTAGCATGTTCCTTCTTTGTATACTAATCCAATATAAATCTTGTTTTTTCAGTTACGTAAATGAAATATCAAGGGTTATGTGTAAATAATTTGTTTTTTAAAATATTAATAGAAATATATTTATATAAAGATATATATATATATATATATATATATATAAAGATGAATATAATTTTATAATTGTAATTATAATCTTAGTAGATATGTATTGATTAAAATAGGATAAATACAAATTACTTGTACGAAGAGCAAAAGAAAAATAAATAATAAGTAAACGACATCTTACCAATAATAGGTTATAGAAGAATTATACCAAGTGATATTCCAATACTATTCCAACATGTCACTATGACTTCACTTTTTTTTAACTTTAAAATAACCTTTTACTTAATTTAATAAATATAGCCATCATTCCAAATTACTTAATTTAATGAAACTCTATTATATGGCAGTTGTGAAGAGGTGTAGAAGGTGACACGTGGCTGTGAACCCTGAAAGAGAGTGGCAACTTTAAACCAATGTCTCCTCTCTTCATCACATATACAACTCCACCTACCTTCATTTCATCTCTACCTTGTCTCTTTTATTATTATTATAATCATAACAACATTATAATAATAATAATAATAATATACAACATAATATTTCGACATCAATAACAAATATCAAATGTTTATGTAAAAATATTACTATCGTAAATATAATAAAATTAATTATATTATCTTGTTTAAATAAACTATTAAGAACATCCAAAATAATAAAATGAGATTGAAATACTCTAAAATATCGTTTCTAATTATCCATATTTATCAATAAAAAATTTAATTATTAAATATAAAATAATCAAAGAATGTCATGAAATGAGTTAAGTTAAATTAAAAAATGCAATATAAATTAAATTGTACATGATAAGTTCTAACAACAAAATAAATATCTTTTGAAAAATAATGAAAAATCTAAAATATGTGCGATAAATATTTCTTTATTATAAAAATTAAAAAAATTCAAGTGCATATAATTTCAAACTCTTATTCTCTTTTTTCTTTGTAAAAAAATTAAAAAAAAATTGTTTATGGCAAATAAATAACCAATAATAAATTGTCATTTTAATATATAACTTTTCAAACAATTACACACTACCAAACCCTGAAGTTTTTAATAGTTACAAAATATAGAACCTAAATTTTTTTTACTCTATTCTCCAAAAAAAAAATATATTAACTTTAATAGATGTTTCAGAGAGAAATATATTGAGAAAAACAACAATAATATATGATTCAAATTTATATAAAATATTTCACATTATTTCTTACTTAAAAACTCAAAACATTACTCGAAGAGAGAGAGTCCGGAATATTTCGGATTGTGCAAGAATTTCAAAACTTATTTTTTTTATTTTAAATATTTTGAAATATACAATAAAAAATAAAATTTGTATAGTATTCCAGAATTTTCATTCTAAAATACAATTTCAGTAGGGTAAATTTTGAATTTGAAATGCAACTACGTGGCAAAGCCCAATCCATGACCCAATCAACATTCTTTAATAATCTGTTAGACTCACGTTTCATTCTTTGTTTATCAGCTTGTAAAATAAAAAGTCTAGTGGGGAATTTTCTTAGGATTTTAAAAATTAATTTTAAGAAAGAAAGTTTCAAATGTTTCTAGTAATGAAATTTAATTTTGGGTGAAAATCACATTATTTAGAATTAAATTTTAATAGTGATTCCACCTTAAATTCAATTTTTTTTTTACCTCAACTCTTTTAAAATTATTCTGCAAAAACAGAAATGCACGACCCTTACACAATACCAACATTTATTTTGACATAATAAATAAGTTATGTCAGCCTACATATTTTTTCTCAAGGAAGATTTTTTACACTCTTGATATTAATCATCGTTTGAATATTGAAATAGATTATCCTCAGACGTGCTTTACCAATAATTTTATATACTTGACGTTATGAATTATTCAGCCACCATGTTTACAAACCCATCCATAGTTACTACTTATACACTCACACTATACATGGTAATGAAGAAATCATTTACAAAGTACAACTCAATTTCTTAAACCCCAGTCAACCATAGGGTTCATATTCAATGCAATGAAATAATGGTACATATGGTGCTGGTACTAAATTCAAGTTATTGAAATAAGACTGACCTAAAGTTTAATCTCTTCAAACAATTCTAGTTTTATTTACTGCACCAAATGCGCTTGAAATCTTAGATTGATTTCTGATATTTTTTAATGTAAATAGTCTTCAAGTACTAAAAAACACAAAAAGTTGCAGAAACTCCTTTTGATAGTATTATAAATTATAAATGGCACCAAATGCACTCTTTAAGGATGTTACTGATCATGGTGAAGTTGAAGCCACTAATAAGGTTAAAAAGGATAACCGTTTTAAAAGTACAGGAAAGACGAAGATGTGCCAACCAACATTTTCGCCCTACCACTAAATCTTCCTTTTTTTTCGTGACACCATTGGGCATATTCAACGTGTATCAATGAACAATACCACATATCACATATCCAATGTGCAAAAAAACCGATTGGGTTGCCGAAAGAAACAAAACCTTGTGTCAAGAGTAAGAAAAAAAGTAGGCTAAAATTGAGTCAGTAGTTCCTACAAATTAGATTAGTACAAGTTGCAATAAGTGAATGCACTTCAATGAGGTTCCAAGATGATGACCAGCTATGTACCCATGTACAAGACGATCAGCCAGTCTCCAGCTATCAATTTCATTAAAAAGGCGGCATCACACTGCATTGAGTATCTTTAGAAGGTCAAGGATACTTAACTGGAAAGCATTGTAACTGAAATATTAGAGATAATGAAGAGTAACTGAAATATTCATAGCATCAGTTTTCCTCATGCTGAAATGTCTCAACTGTGCCAATGTAGTTAATTATCGTAATCACACTCAGAAGAGTCACTTCCACCTGAAAATTCATAATGGTCATAATGATCATACGACAAGAAATCTAAGTCAGAGAGCCGATATGGGTAATCTTCATCAAGTGATCCATAATCAATTTCAGCTTCAAAGGGGTACTCTTCAGTGAGATTATATGGAATCCGTAAATCTTTGATCTGTTCAGCACATCTCTTACTCAAACTTCCGCCCAACTTAACATGGAAACACTGTCGTAAATCAAGAGATTCAAGGTGAGGACATCCATCAAGAATAGCAAGCAAGCCATCATTAGTCAGATTGTTTCCAAAAAGCTGGAGATGACGTAACCCAGGCATTGTCTTTGCAATAGCAAATGCCTCCTCATCACACTCCACGTATGAACGTCCGTAACATTGCATGTTGAATTTCAGTGATTTTAAGAGAGGGCAACACCGGCCAATAGCTTCCAGAGAATCCTTGGTGAAGTTGCTGGTTGACATATCAAGTTCCTCCAACTGAGAAAGCTTTTTTGCAACATCACACAATCCTTTGTCTGAAATCTGATAGCAACATGCAAGACGTAGGCATTGTAGACGATTTGTACTGCGAAATGGCAAGAAAATGCAGGGGTGAAGTGTGTACAGAGATATATAGAGAGAGACACTACTACCAAAACATCTGCTGTAGCTTTGGTAAACAATCTAAAACTATCAAATTTCTTCATTGAATTACAAGCTGTGAAATTTCATTATTAAATATATAAGGAACGGACATAGTACACCTCAAACAGGCAAATAATAACTATGTTTCGACATAGGAATAGATCCTCTAGACTTTCATGCCAAAATTTAAATTGATATGCCCAAGTTCAAATACTACATCCACATTTCTCCTAGTAGACATTAAATAAGCACAAGGCCTATGATACCGAGAGAGAGATACGATATAAGAACATGGCCAATCATGCACATTATTAAAGGATCCAACGCATTATGACACAACACAATTTCAGCAATATCTACATCACACTCACAACAATTCTATATATATGATATCCCATGCCTAAAAACGAAGACAATTGGAAGTAACCATTAACTTAGTGTATAATCAATATGTGTCAGAATAGTTGTCCTTGTACTTCTGTTGCAAGCTACATATCTCTATATACATGAATACGAATTTAAAGAGAGATCCAAGTTAAGATCAGATCTCTCAAGTTCCTTTTCTCATATTCTTTTTCTCAATTTGGTATATGAATGGGTCAATTTAACTATGCATTTTGTTGTCTGGTGAGAAAAATGCCTTCTGCTACAAGCCACCATCATTTCCTCTGGCAAGAACGGGATCTGATGTACCTCTTTGGGATGCAAAACCCGACCACAAAGGCTAGCTCTTCCTCACTTGCCGACCTGCAGCTTCTTTACACAACTCACCCAGCTGCATGTTGTCCACGCACTGCCTTCTGGTCACCGCAGCAGCATCGCACCGCCTCTGCTAGTTTCATTGGCTTCTCTTCTCCTTCAACCTCCTTTTTCATCCTTCCACTATTGTTTCCTCTTGAAACCGTGAGTTTCCCCTTTTACCTACTTGTTGTTTTTGCCCAGAAATGTCTTCTGGGCTGCACACTCTTTTTCTGGGTCTCCCACAATTACTTTATAAAATTTTAATGGTTCCTAATGATAAATATTTCAATTGGCCTATCCTCTTTGAAAAGGTATCCATTCTACCTACAATTCTCATCATATTTACAACTTTTTAAGCTATCATTAGTTGTCTCCTTCTTATTATCTATTTTCTCTATGTCTTCTACTAAAATTCCAAAAAATGTAAAATGAAACACTTGATAAACTTGAATAGGGACAAATTATGATTGTTGAAATGCAGACTCTTGAACTTAATCAGACATGAGAATTAGTTTCTCTTCCACCTATACAAAAGATAAGTTGGATACCGATGGGTTTACACCATTAAAGTTGGGTCAAATGGTGAACTTAACCACCTTAGAACTAGATTGGTTGAAAGGATACAAGATATATGGTCTTGATTACGGGGCACCATTATCTCTCTCTGGTCTCAAGCAATCTCCACGTGCTTGGTTTGAAATATTTAGTCATATTGTTCAAATCTTTGGGAAGAAATGCAGTGGTCATACATCTCCTATAAAATGTATTTACTTAATTTTGCATGTTGATGATGACATTCATTACAATGAATGATCCTACTAAAATTGCTCAACTAAAGAAGTATTTGTAAATTACTTTCAGACCAAAGATATTGAATGTCTCAAATAATTTTTTGACATTGAAGTGACTTAATCAAAAGAAGTTATTGTAATTTCTCAAAGAAAATATATTGGGTTAGATATCTTGAAAGAAACAAACATGATTTACTTTAGACCCATGGATAGTGCTATGTATGGATCAATATACAAACATAAAGGTAGAACAAAGTGAACCCTGCTCAAACCCAAAGACATATAGAAGACTTGTCAGAAAATTTATTTATCTCACTATTACTAGACCTAACCTGTCTTTTGCACTTGGTTTGATTAGTCAGTTTATGTAAACTCCTTGTATTGATCATTGGAATGTTATTTTTGACATCCTCAAATACCTTAGAAAGGCTCGAACACAAGGTCTGTAATATGAAGATAAAGGAAATACCCAAATCTTTGGGTATTGCGTTGTTGACTAGGTAGGATCTTCTATGGACAGACATTCCACTATTGGATATTATGTTTTCATTGGAGGGAATATTATTTCTTGGAAAGCAAAAAATGTGGTTGTTTTATCAAGTGTTGTAGTTGCAAAAAGAGCAATGAGACATCACTCGCTTATGAATTTGTGTGGATAAAACAATTTCTTCAAGTACCTAAATTTTGTGAAATTCAGGAAATGACAATGTATTGTGATAATCAAGTAGCTCTTCACTTGCTTCCAACCTTGTATTTCATGAGAGAACCAAACACATAGAAATTGACTATCATTTTATTTGAGAAAAGTTGTTGCTCAAGAAAATTTATACTGAATTTGTCACCTTTAATGATCAACTTGCAGATATTTTGACAATTTAGAGAGGACCACAGATTCAATTTATATGTTCCAAGCTTGGTATGTACAATCTGTATACTCTAACTTGAGGGGAGTATTAGAATAGTTTATGTTACGTTGTGAGCAAAAATTGTTGTGTTGTACTTGTCTATAACCTAGAGTCCACGTTGTGAACATTATTTTGTATCTTTTTCTCTGTCCTTGTACTTGTGTTGCAAGCTACATATATCTCTACATATATGAATATGTATCAAAAGAGAGATCCAAGTTAAGATCTTCGAAGTTCCTTTTCTCATATAGTTTTCTCAAGTCTATCAAAAAACAAAGTCATCACTATAGATAATCACAGAAAACAAGAAATATGATTTTGTATTATAATAGGAAAAAAATGAAGGTATTAATAAATAAAAACTTTGCCCTCATCCTAGTGAATAAATAAATAAATAAAGACCTACAAGGACAAGGGAAACAAAAGCTTCTGTCTATTGGTTTCATAAAGATATGCGAAGAACGACACTCTTGGACATTCTTTTAACACCTTCTCAATCTCTGGGTGAAACCTCATGCTAATGGCATTAGCATTGTTTGGATAAGCTTCTGTATCTATTCATAGGAAAAGAAAAAGTAAAGGAACTCCCCAGAAAGATAAAATAAGCTTATTTTATGCATTAAGAAACTCTAAAAACTTAATTTGTACTTGTGCATTGAGCTACAGAGAAGTTTATCTGAGTGTTCCTTCTTATTTCCTTATCTTATTATGCTTAAGTTAATCGACACATGACCTCAACGGAGTTTTACTCAATAACAATAATTTCTCCAATTTTAACAGTAACTTAAATGCTAGCAGACAAGCGGTTGTTAGGAACACAATTTAGGTGTACTTAGCATCCACAAGGCGACAAGCAAGTGGGCAAGGTTTGAAAATTTAGGGAACAGAAAAGAGCAAAACGCGACGAAAGCATGGAATAGGAGAGGTAAGTGGAGCTCACGAATCGGTGATGTGGCGGAGGAGATCATCGGTGCCAAAATTCTCGATGTTAATATGGAGCAAGTGGCCGCAGCTGTAGTCAATTGCGCGGCGGCACATGATCTCTAACTGGAAGTCCATGTAGACGGAATTGTTCATGTCGATTGTGCACCACAGGAGAGGGTCCTTCGAGATGGTGCGCCATACAGAGCACACGCACTGGGCGCGCGTGAGGATTTCGATTGCGCCTAGCTTCTGGAAAACAGTACACAACACGTCTCGCGGAAGATCCTTCCAGTTTCGTTCTCCACAATCAGCTACTACCGACTTCGACGACGACGACAACTCCATTGAAGGACTGAGAGAGTTTACTGATCTTGTGAAAACCTTTTTCTCATAGAAACCTAAATATATATAATAAAAAATAAATTTGTAATTAAATAATACTTAGAAACACTATTTTTCTCTTTCTTACACCATGCCCTTACTTTCTTCTTTTACCCCGCCTGTAAAACGCTCACATGATTCAACTTGCTCTTGGATTTAAAAATTCGGAATTATATTTTAAATTATGTATATTTACAAATTCAAAATCTAAAATAATTTTTTAGATTAGACAATCTTAAAATATTTTGTAATGTAATTTTGAAATATTATTTTGCGATCTATAAATTATTATTAAAATAATAATTATATGTCTTCATAAACAATAAATTTATAATATATTTTCTAAATATTAAAGAAGTAAACAAAAATTATTTAAATAGTAAACAAAAATATTTTACTAAAGATAATATTAGCTACAGGGTGAAATAACTGTTTTTAGTAAAATATTTTTAGACTGTCTCTTCCTGCACCTCCATACCTTCTTCTCTCACCTCCATAAGTTTTCAAATTTTCAAAAATATCCTTTTATAATATTCTGGATTACGTAATTCGGAATTCATTTTTTAAATTTGTAATTAGCTACCGGATTACATAATCTGGAAACCATTTTTCAGATGCATGATTATTCTCCGGATTACATAATCCGGAAGTCTTATTTAACTTTCGGATTATGAAATCCGGAAGTTTTTTTTCAAATGAGTTTCTGAACTACATAATCCGCAAATTATATGGGGTGACACAAGAAGGATAAAAATGTATTTTCATGTTGTGTATGGAGGTGCCAGAAGAAGATATGGAGGTGCAGGAAGAAACAGTCATATTTTTATAATGAGAGGGCCCAAACTTGTTGGTAAGTGTTATGAAGCCCAATGAAAGCAGATCAATTTTACTAACAAAGACATTTTGTTAATGGCAATTTCTTTTTATACCCCTGTAATTTTCATGTATATCACTCTAGCTAAAAGATTAAACCGACTCTCTTGCCGCTGCCAACCACCTCCTTCTCGTCTCGTTTTTGTTGTTATCATTATTTTTGTTTATGTGTTCTGTTATAAATAGAACTTAAAGAAATAAAATATTTAAATTATATAATTTAAAAACTTTTTCATAAATATATATAAAAAACTTTGAAATTGTGTAATTTAAAAGTAAAAGCTATATTTTATATTATACAATTTTAAAAAAAATAGTTTGTATAATGAAAAAATAAAAAAAAAATTAAATTACACAATCAGTCATCTTTTAAAGTTAATACATAAAGAATACGCAAGAAAAATATGGGGTAATTTTCCTTTGTTAAAAGGTGCCTCCAATTGCTTATAATTTCTTAAAGTTAAAGTCGTGCCAAGTTCACACGACTTCAAGAGTTGATATTGACGTGACAGAAGTTGTGTCAACTTGACACGACTTCAGACTGACGTGACAAAATCGTGTGTCAATTTTACACGATTTTTGTATATAAAGTCGTGTCAAGTTAGCACGACTTGTCCATATTTATAATTTTTTTAAAATGACTCTATTTTAGTAAAAACGAAAAAAAAAACCCATGATGATCATAAAACCTACATTAAAGTGGAATGATAAAATTAATATTTTTAAATCCTTAAACTTTTAGGAAAGTGTAATATAAAATTTACTAAAAACTTTCTAATTATACACTAAAATATATTTATAATACACTAAAGTATACATTATATGGTGTTTCTATCTCACTTGTTATTATAATTATTTCGACCTGATTTTTAAGATATATAGATTATATTTCTAAGAGATACATGTTGATTTTAATCTCTATAAATAAGGTACAAAATAAATTAAAATTAAAATAATGTGTATTATATATATGATCTATATGTATTATTTAGTAAAAATTATACTGATATAATGTAACATATTCTATTTTTACATAATATACAAATAATGAGCGTTTATCATATTTTGTTATCTATAAAAATATTATTTTAATATAAGTTCTATAAATATAGTTCATAATATTTAAGAGATCTGTTTGCATAGGAAACTCTTTACAATTTCAATTTTAAAAGAAAAATATATTTATAAATTTTGTATCAAAATAATATTTTTATTAATAAAAACTATTGTAAAAATTCACATTGAAAATGCTCCTACAATTTGACAGAGATAGTGAGGCATCTTATGATAATGAAATTGATTTTTTAATGATACGTACAGGAAATATATTATCTAATTTACTTTGACAAATTTACACGTTAAAGGGATTATCAAATATAATTTCCCTTAATGAAGATAAAAATGACAGACAAGCAGAAACTCAGGTCAAACATTTTATAACTTTCAAACTAAGATATATATTTTTTTCAAAATTAAGAAATGTATATTTTTATAAGTTAAAATTAACATATTCATTGATTTTACATTTTAAAAAAATGATATGAAAATGGTTTACGTGTTAGTTTATGAAAAAAAATATATTTATTTGTATAATTGTTATCTAAAATAGGCAAAAAAATTAAAAGAAAAATAAAAAGTGAATGGTGAGTGATGTAAAATGAATAATAAAATAAGTAGATAGCGGTTGCAGTGGCGTTTATTGCGCTTAAATTCACATGCGATGCAATGAATAAGTATTGTTATTGCTTTAGTTTTGGTGAAATTCAACAAACCACATTCCTTATATTATTGGTGAGTTGAGGACAAACAATATGTGGCTTTTGCTAACACTCACTTCCAACAATACACCTTTTTTCAACCTCCTATAAACTATAACCTAAATCACTAAATAATTAAAGATATAACTATGAATTTATATGCCAAAAAAACTGATCATGGGTTAACAAGAATCTTTTAAATGTTATTATAAAATTGCCAAGTAATTATACATTAAATTGTTAACAATGAGCGAGACATTATAAGGGTAGATTCATCATTAACCAAATTAGAAAGATTTTAAAGATTATGTTTATTCTAGTTTAACTTTTTTTTGGCAAGTTATATATATATATATATATTATTAAAATTAAGATGATGCTGGTCAAAGTTATACATTTTCTTTATAAAATATAATCACACTTCTTAATTATTAACCAAAATCAACTTAATATCTCAAATTTTTATATATTTATATTCTTATGATGAACTTCAATTATGTTTCACTAAATTTTTAACGTTATTGATTCATCTTTTTTTAATATGATATTTGGTTTATAATTCTTAGTCTTTCAGTTAATACATTTTCAATCTTCCGATCAACATCTTTTGGTTGTTGTCTTCTTGGTCAAATGAGGAAAGATACCTGAAAAGATACTTTAATACTATGCTTATAAGGTTTGTTGGTTTAATGAAGTAACTATTTGTTTTTTTAAATAAGATCTCAAATTAAATTTTCTAAATAAAAAAGTGATTAAAAATTGTATACTTGAAGTAAATGTACTTAAATATATAATTTCTTATTTAAGTTTAGAAGTAGTGCATAAAATAGCATTTTATGAAGTGGTTGAACGGTGAAGCATAAAATAACATGGGAGCCAAATAAGTATTGTATGTTAAAAATAACGTTGTATTAGTATTAGTGTATAAATTATGCAGAGAAAGTAGGAATCAAAAGATTTCACTGAAAATCTATCTTAGGAATGAGAGAATTTACTCGAATTTGGTTTGTGGGCAATGAAAAAGTCAAACTCTAAGCAATAATTGCGCATCCACCATGAACCAGTCCATCTCCCATTTGAACTAACACCATCATAATAATACAACCATATTACAGATCAACAAATAATAACATCAACTTTTTCAGACACCAAGAGATCATAAGGGGAGAAGGAAAACAAAACTCTACAAAAGTAATCTCTCTTTCTTCGATCTCTCACCAAAAACACCATTTCTTCTGTTCATCCTCCTTTCTTCTGTTACATACTGCTATTTGTTTATCATATCTTTTACCATATATTGTTTTTTAGCCTGTTTCAGGGTATAACATGGATCATATCCGAGCATATTCATCACCACATTTTCTTGCTTCTTCAACAAGTAACTTTAATGGACAGCAAGAAGAAGAACGCGGATTGGAAGGTAATTTCTTTCATGGGTTACATTACACCCTTTAGCCCCTTTTTTTTTTTTTTTTCCATTTTGGATCCAAAATGGCATGTTCGATCATCTTAGAATGTTGAAATAAAAATGGACATGAGATTTTCAATTGATTAATCTTTGCACTACATTAGGTTAGGCATATATGTGAATAAAAATTGTGATCTTTATGTGATGTTTCGTTTTCTGGTACAGGCCTTGCCACGCATATCAAGTTGTTACTGAAGCTAGTTCAAGATCACAATGGGTCTAGCACAAAAGAAAACGATGAGCGAAAGTCTCAAAGGGTGAATGGAATGATGCTTATCTTGGATGAGGTAAGGAACAGGGTTCAAACGATTCAAACTACAAACAAGAGAAGAGCTGAATTTAGGAGGTGTAACAGTGACCTTAGGGCTACCATTCCTAATCCCAAGGACAAAAAACATCCTCCTGATGCGCCTACAGATGAGAAAGAGAGGCTGAAGAGAGAGCTTAATGCAAGTTTGGTGGCAAGGCAGAGCCTTCAAGCAATGTGTTCGAGTTTGGGAAAAGAAAAGCAAATTATGGCTTCTGAACTTGCAAGGAAGGCTCAAGAGTTGACAGAGCTGGAGGACCTCATTGGTGATCTAAAGGTACAGAATGACATGTTGATGGAGAAGCTGCATGAATGCAGCTCGGAAGAGAAGGAGAAGAAGAGTAATGGGGTGGAGATGGAATGCAACATAGTGCTAAGAGAGCGCAACAAGGCTCTTTCGGAGCAACTCCAAAAGTCCATCGATGGTTATCGGTCTTTGAAGAGAAGAATCAGAGACATTCAAGAGGAAAACAAGCAAATTCGTGACTCCATGGAGCAAATGGATGAGGAAGTTGATTTAGGCATTGGCAGGGTAGGTAGATTGAAGGAAGGAAGGATGAGAAGCAATGTAGGGGCAAATGAGATAAAAGATGAAATTTCAGCTTTGGGGCAAGTGCTTGATTCTCTCAAGATGAAGACCTCAAAATATACACAGAAGAGAATTTGATGTGATATGCCAAAAGCTCAGTATCTTGATTGATGGAGGCAAAGAAGAGAAGCATGATTTGCAGGGGAAGAGAATGGATGTTTTATCAATATACGTCATCCTTTTAAGCATGCTCTTGTTCACTTCTTGCCTACCTTGTCTATTTTCATATCAAGAAAGCATGCTTTTAGAAGATCAGAAGAAAGAGATTAGGGAGCCATTAACCAAATCATTTGAATGTAAAATATGTTTAAGATGAGAGTCAGAAGAAGGGGTCAAAGAAGATAATGGTGACATTGCACATGTTTTTGAACATTAGTTCATTCAGATGTACACTGAGCCCAGAGTTGTATAAACCAGATTCCTGTCCTTTCTGTATGCATGTCCTAAATTCAATTTTCGTTCAGTTTAGTCTAATATATATCATGTAGAGTTTATATATAAATACATTTCATATCATAAAAAGAACATGAGAACAACAACGCTGTGTAGTTTAATAATAAACAATTACCCAGACTTGTACCAAAAATTAAGGAAAACATATCACCATTTATACGACTTGTGAAATTTACAAAATAGATGTTACAGGAACCATATCAAACTGGCTCAAGAAGGCCACGCTTACTATATACATCCTTGCTTAGTTAACTTTTTATAAGATATATTTGATTTCGACTCAAATTTTATCATTGCAATCGTGTGAAGAAAATTTCTAGTGTGCCTATATTTGTTTTATCGTGATAATAAACATGATTAATGTGATTGAAATTGTATAATCGATTCTAAAGCCGAATCAATCTCTAGTCCATTAAGATTTCACACACTACAAAAAATTTATAATGAGAAGCAGAAAATTACCGTGGTGAGAATAAACCTCTAAAGAGGCATTACATGAATAGTTTCAAGTCATGACAGCACATATAAAAAACTAGTTACGATTCCATTAATTACTCGAATGTTGTGATTGGATTAATAATTTGTATACCTGAGGTTTAATCAAATTTAGAATTTTAAAAAATAATTAATAACCTAACATCGTGGAGTTCAAACCGGAGATTAAGGGTCATATAATCTCCACAAAACATGAAACATTTCAAGATAGATTGTACAAATACATAGTCTGGTTATTAAAAAATATTTTCCCAGTGAACATGATGATCCACGTTCCATCTATGCCAGACAAGCACAGCTGATTATAACCTTACATTATCCAGTTTAAATGCTGGTATGAAGATGGATTAATTTAATCTAGTATCACCAGGCTCGTCACAATACTATTCAAGTAAAATCTGGAATTTTAAACAAATCAAGGCAAATAACAAGGTTGTTTAATTATAAGATTAAATCCATGATAAGATTAATGAACCAAACATGTTATTCGTAAAATTTACTTACAAAAAATTATTACTACTTTCCTAAAAAAGTTGTAATAGACAGACGTATTGCATTTTTGCCATTAAAAAGTTCTGAGTGAGATGAAACCATGGATATATATGAATAAGGGGAAATCAGTTTGAGATAGTATGCATATAAATTATCACAATATTCATATTTCATTAAGGCATTGCAGTTTGCAGGCTGCAATCGAATTCAGAATCCATGTATTAGTTGCAACCTTTGAGCCTGTAGAACTGGCCAGAACCTCTGCATCATGACACCTTTGTCTGCAAATTGTATCCGTGTTTGAAGGCTTACATTTATCAGGCAGCTCGAGACTGTAAATTATGAGGGTCTGGTATGGATGTGTATCTAGTAACATTGACTTTTGGTCACCAGACACCGGTTTTCTATGCAGAATTATCCCTCCAGCAGCAACCACAAGGTCTTGCAGATATCCCTTGTATGAAGGTATAAAATCTCCCATAAAATAAAACTTGTAGCCATCAAAAAGCTTTGGTTGCTGCATAAGAAATTGTCAACACAACCATCAGTTTGCTTGCAAACAACAATTTACTGAAATATACTGCAATTACTCTAGCATAACTCAACTGAAATACACTAATAACAGCATGTTTGTGTAACAGCTGCAAAATCTCAAAAGTACGTTGAGAGTAAAAAGCAAGACAACGATGAAAAATCTCTTTTTGTAGTAATAGTAGTATAGTAATTATAATGACAAGACAACGATAAAAATCCAACCTTGTTCAATACTCTTAGTCGTCCAAGACGAGGACCATCCCTGATTCCGTGGACGTCAACATTAATTTCATAACGCTCCTCACCAACAGGATTCATTTCCTTCATGCATGCTTTGATCCCTGTTAAGCCAAAAACCAACCAAACAACCCCGTTACAAGACAAGAAAACGGAAGATCAGACATTTATTATCTTATGATAAGGACATCATGGTAGTTGGAAATAAAAAGGAATGAACTTACACTCAACTTTGAGAATCCACTTTCCCTCCAGGATACCCATCAATACTTTCAGGGTTCTTCTGCATGCCCCATTTTCATCCGTTGATGCTATAACATGGGTGACACTCGAGTCCCAATTTTTCAAAACTGTAACTTTTGATACACTTTCGAATTTGGAAACAATTTCCTACAATTTCAACCATAAAAGAAAAAGCAATAAATAAATTTCTTTAATGAAAAATAAGATAATTAGAAACCAAATGGAATTATTTTACCTTCTCCTGTACGGATAGAGCAGAACAACATAGAACAATTTTCTTGTAAGATCTATGATCAGCCCGAGTTTGGCGTGTAGTGTCAAGACTAGGACCATGGTTTTTGCCATCTCTACCTGGGCCTTTCTTGCTCCTTTCTTGGGAACCTGAACCTTCACAGGGCAACATGGAGGAAGCATGCAGAGGACATAACATGACGAAGTTTTGCTGCAGTAAATTAGCAGCATCTAATTAGGACTTCAACCTTAAAAGTATTTAATTTCAAAAGTGGTTGAATTTTCATCACATACCGTATCCCAACGACATAGAGAAGTCCACTTGGCACAAGGAACATGAAAGCTCCTGCGACAACTTTTCTCACAACAACCAAGTGCAGCCCCTTTAAGTCCACAAAAACTACATCTAATTCTTCGACTTCTACTTATCTCAGCTTCAAGATTTATTGCATTATCACCGTCAAAATATACATTGGGGGCCCTGTGAATAGTTAAAACAAATTACTTAATCTTGAATTCAAACTAGAGCCAATTACCAAATCAACTTAACAATAATCCATATTAGCAAATATTTAATTCTTTGAAGGTTGATAAATATCAGAATAAGCAAGACATCTTAAGGACAAGAGCAAGTCCAAAATACCAAGACAGCTATATTATTACTCCTGTAACAATTCTTTACCATTCTGTGCAGTTCCTGTGACAATGTGTGACTTTAAATCCTCCTTCATAATCTGCAGGTACAGGTTTGCCATCCAGATAATGCACCATAGGGCCAGAAACCTGTATTTGGAATTACATACTGTAAGTTCCAGTCCAATTATAGTAATGACAAGAAAAGCAAAGTAAAAAAAAATTACCTCTGATTCTTCTGATGAGAGACAGAACAAACATTGATAGCTTTTGACAAGGCTCTCACATTTCCTTAAAACTGTTTTATCAGTCAAAGAACAATGTTTCTCTTTTGATGCATCATTCAAATCCCTGACATGAGGACCTTGATGTATACTTTCATTAGGCAGAGTTTCTTCAGCACTTTTAGTGATAGAGGTACATTCAGAAGAAAATTTTGACCTTTTAGTATTTCTCAGTTTTCTACTACCAGACATAGATTTTCTAGAAAACGTGTTTTGGGATTGCTTGCTTTTAGAGGTATTCACATTACTATTTGTCTGCAGACTGAAAATGGATGAATCAGAACTAGCAAACTCATTGGGTTGGTCCATATTTTGTTTTCCAGGTCTTATCTTCTGGCTTTTCCCAGCTAACTCCAGGGGACAATGCTTCTCATTTTCTTGTTTACATAGCGAAGTATATGAATTTGGAACCATCTTCATTTGACCAATACTTAGAACTCCCGACGTATCAGGGGCTGTACATGCACTTACAGATGTTGGAATTGAACTGGTATTGAAACAAACCCTCTTGCCCCTTCTACTAGCCTTCTCCAAATTAGAAGATTTGGGTTTATAGTCCAATGCTTGTTCCTGAGTGACTTCTAGTGATATATTTCCATCAACATGCATTCCATCAATTGAATTTTTTGCTTCGACAATCTGCTCTTGTCTAATATTTACCCTAGCCTTCCTTCCTCTTTTCCTAGACTTCATTTTTCCATTTATATCAACAGAACTTCTAATTACAGGAGACACACTTGGTGGTAATACATCAGCTGTTTTATTTCCATTGGGATTCTCAAACTTGT
>Ga0123342_1002163_pt1 | contig 32889 bp, 18 predicted proteins | sample Turbeawhitnodule_FD_89960 | JGI IMG/M metagenome (GOLD analysis project Ga0123342, IMG submission 89960) | Root nodule microbial communities of legume samples collected from Mexico - Turtle bean Mexico white nodule | ecosystem: Host-associated > Plants > Roots > Nodule | place: Mexico: Nepantla... | reverse complement strand
TAGTGTTTAGAGGTTGTTTAAGAGTAGGCTTTTTGCTGAGTAACTCACCTCCTAACCACTGGCCATGTGATAAGAACAAGCATAAGGTTTCTTAAACTGTTTTTCACATGTTTTACAAAAAAAAACACGTTTACTGCATAAAAATAAATTTGTTCTTTTCTAAATAAACAGATTCATTTTTAAACTAATGTCTTGGCTAAGTCTTGTGAAAATTAGATTTTGTGCATCAAGTATTTTGACTAAGTCTTCTACCTTTCAAAACGAATGTGTTCTAATAGTTAAGCGTTTTCTGTTATCGTTTTGAAAAATAAATTTGTTCATCTGTAGATGAATAGATTCTTTTTTACTCTGGTGCCATGGCTATCTTAAACGGTTTTCAGTTTCGTCCTTGCACCAGAATGGCTGACTAAGTCTCCTCACATAACAAATTCTCTAACTGCTTTTTGAAAATAAATCTGTTCATTTTATTTTCAATTTGTTCATTTTATAACAGCTTTAACTGTTTTTCAAAAATCTGTTATAAGTTGGTTTTCTATAAAATGAAAACTTGTTTCTGAGCTTAAACATCGATCATACATTTGTAAAAACAAGTTTTGCATCAGAGAATTGGGGATTTACAAAGAATTAGCATCTGTTCTTAAAAGATTTCGAAAATCACAAAGTGTTTGTTCTTGTTTGGCTCCAAAAGCTTGGTGAGAGGTGTTGCTACTGTTCTAGCAATCTGTTCTACTGGTTTAAGGCATATTTCTGCATCCTCAATCAGGTGTAGTCGTTTCACATTTCTTTTCTTGTAAAAGTTTGGTTGTACATTCTTCTTGATAGGGTTTCTTGAAGAGTGTGTGTGCTGAAATAGGGTTTTTCAGCAAGTGTACCTATTGTGATTTAGTGAATTTCACCTTGGTTTAGGTGAAGACTGGATGTAGCTCAGTTGAGTGAACCAGTATAATTGCCTTGTGTTCATTCTCCCTTAATCTTTGCACTTAAATTTCTGCATATCTGTCAAAACTGTCAAGAAATAAATCTGTTCAATCAATAATAAATCTGTTCTTTCTGGGCTCGGTTCATACTGTTCTTAATTTCTGGAAAACTGTTTGATTTTGAGAAGAACATAAATAACCTGTTAAAAGCCACTGAAACAGATTGATTGTGATAGGTTACTCAATTAAGTGTCAAGCTATCAATTGAACCTTAACCACTTGCTTAAAATTAAAGCTTGCTGTTTTGTGATTCACTGTTTTTCTTCCTTATATCAGTGTGTGTATCTGGAAAATCAATCTGCATAATCTTGTAATTAACTTGACTGAATAAACGTTTTTCAAACACAAACAGTGCCAAAATAAATCTGTTCAATTTCAAATAAATCGATTTATTTTCTGTACACTGTGATAAATACTGATTCTGCGAGAAACTTTTAAAAGGTCAATTCACCCCCTCTTGAACTTTGGCACTATTAAAGCCAACAAAATTTATGTCAAATAAAGATAACATCAATCTATAGTATATAAATGAGTTTAAATTTTACTTTAAGAAGTGGATTTTAAATTTAATAAAATCTTATATCAGTGATATTTACACTTACTTATATACTATGAATTCGTTCTAGTTGATTTAAATCTCCAACAATATACATTTTTTTTTTAAATATTTAAAAGTATAAATATATATTAAATAAAAATATATGCATAGTCATTAAAAACAATATATTTTATTAGGTTGAATTCTATATTTAGTTCTTTATTTTTTTTATTAGTTATATTTCTTCGAGTTAAATTATTTTAAAAAGTTCAATTTAATTTTTTATGTTTTAAAAGTGTAATAAAATGGCTATTTCTTATTTGTGAATTGTGTTTGGTGGGTTTTGGTATATTGTAAGAATTAGTTGTGCATTATAGGTGACTTTTTTATACCCTAAATTTATCCTAGTAAATTTGTTTCACTGGATTGGCCAACCTGTTAATTTATCCATCATATATCCTAAAAAATTATCTTCTTAAGTCATTATTTATAAATGATAAGATAAATTCACCAAATTTTATTCGATTTCTGCATAAAAATATTTGTACTAATAATTTTCATAAATTATAATTGAATAATATAGTTATAAATATTTTTGTATCATAATTAAATCACAAACTGTTTGAAATAACTTTGTTGAATCTTATAGTAATGATTATAATATTATAGTTGATCATTTTTTATTAATGAAAAAATAACACATGAAAGTTGAATTTATATGAAAAAAAGTTGTTATAAAAGTTAATCCAGTTGATAAAGATTCCACTAATGTCTCAAAAGAATATGAATTGGATTTTCACTAACAACATATAAAGTTTTTTATGATAGATTTTACAAGTTCTTCTATAATATTCTTTTAAGTCTGAAAATAACATGGATAATTGGAGTTATTTATATCAAATACTGTACCAGAGTTAGTCGAAAGAATCATTGTAAAATTAAAAAGAAGATAAAAACTAATTTAAAAATATTCTAGAATTTTAAATAAATATAAGTAGGAATATAGTTTTTACTATAAATTATTCAATTGTTTCTCTATCAAATTTTTCATTTATTTTTCCTCGAGGGAGGAACGTTGAAAATGACAAGTTTTGTCATAAAAAAATATTCAATTAATTAAATCATATTTTCTGGCAGATTTGGTGATGAGGGCAATTGTTTATTTCAAATTAAGTAATTAAGCAACTTACTTTTGAATAAACAAATTACTTAATTAGTGTCACTAATGACACATTAAACCATAATCAAACAAGTATTTTCAAATCTGACTATTTTTTTCTTCTTTTTTCTTTTCACCTTTTGAATGTGCAATCCATAAAATAATCCTTTGGTTGCATGTCGTAAGCAAACATTGTCCTTAATTAAACAAAAACTACCCACTAATTTGGAAGCATTGTAGTATCACATTGACTTTCATATATGTTGTATTATTGTTTCATTGAAAAAATTATTCTTTTTATTCTTAAAGTAAATTTATTGAATCAAAACATCAGATGAAATTTTACTAGTCATGAGTATTTTTTCGATATTACATGGATATTTTAAAATACTTAAAGTGAGTTATTTAAGAAAAAAAAATTACTAATAATAAAAATAGTATTTATAACATAAAACATCACTAAAAAAATCATTAAATAAAAACAAATTTTAGAGATAAAAATAATTGGTCACTATATTAACTAAATTAGATACTATTAGACTACAACAATTATTGGTATCTAATTGATAGTTAAAAAATTTGTAGCTAATTAGATACTAATTTAGAAACTATTTTATAAATCTTATTAATAATATAAACTACATTAAATACCAATGATTTGTTAGTTTATAAAATAGTATCTAATTTAGTTAATATAGTAATTAATTATTTTTATTTTAAAATTTTTTTTCATTTAATGATAGTGTATGTGGAATTTTTAGATTTAAATTAGATTTAAATTAGGTTAAAAATTGTTTTTGGTGACGAATGGATGTTTCATTACATTCTATATTGATTGAAAAAATGAAGTATTAATTAAAATAGTTAAAGAAAATAATTTGTTGAATTAGTTAATTAGAAATACTACTTTGATGTAATATATAAGTTCATAAAATATGTTTTATAAATAACATAATGGAAACATATGATCAATTAATAAGAAAAAAAATTCATTTAAAAAAAATAATGAATTACAATTTACAATTTACAATTTACAATACAAAAGTGAATTGGAAAATGAGTTGAAATTGTAACCATTATTTTGTTTTTATACAATGTAGTTTTTCTATGGGTATTATTTTTTTCTAATACAATATTATTTAAGGTACATTACACACTAAATGTGAATATCTCTTTCAGTAAAATTCAAACCTTAATTTTGTTATGTTGTAAAATACTAAATCCCTTTCTCTTGATACAATTTTTTTTATGAATAAAGTTTCTTTCACACTCTAACACTAAATAAATCATTCTAACAACCGTTTTTTAATAAAATATTATATTATAATTAAATATTTTTTTTATGTGCCAAGTAGTGGATAGAATTTATGTCAAGTTATTATCATTGTCTTTTTTTTTATATAACATGAATGTTGAGGATCAATAATATCAATGAGTAAAGCTACAACTTTTAAAGGCCAACCAATAGATGATTGATCATGAACAAGAATCTAATATTTGACTTGAAACAATGTTGAATCTCACACACTCAACTATGTCCTATCAAATGATACGGAATAGTTAGTTATCCACTCCACCATTTACAGAAAAAAGCAGTTGTGGACCAGGATTCCTTTCTTATTGAAGAAAGATTCTTATCCATTTTTATCTGCAAAGTTATATTTGATTCACCACCTTAATCTCCATATCTTAGTCCAATATCCATATCTCTACTCCAACAGTTAACAAGGTGAAGTCCACTCCTTGAGGAATGAGATTCCTATAGAAAGTTTCTTACCATGTATAATTTTAATTTAGACTTTTTGGGTGCATAGAATTTGATCTTAAGATACCCTACACATTTCACAGAGTTTACATTCTCATGAAAGTTGTTGTATTCCCAGAGTTAGAGCCTCCCCAACTACCTTTGATGCCTGCATAATAAACAATACATGGTTGACAAAAAGGACTGAAGAACATTATGGCTGCAAAAGAAAATGATCTGTCAAGTTTGCTTTGACAATATCAAAGCCCTTCTTTTATTCAAAGTGTTTTGAATTTGAATTTTTGCCTGGTAGTTCTTCAAATATCATTTATAAATTTATAAATGCCACTACAAGTCACTGTTAGAACTAGTAGAATATGGTGATTTTGGATATGCATAAACTCATGACTTTCCTTTGATTTTATTTAGATAAATTAAACAAAAGGCGGATTTTGATGGAAAGGTATTTTATTTCATCCACAATGGTACAGCTACAAGACAAAAAAGTTACTAGTTACACAGCAACATAGGAAGATTATCTTAACTTTTTTTATGCCAGTATCTTCTTTACTAATCTTACATAAATTTTCTCTTACATGATTTGTCTTATTGTAACAAGACAAAAAATAATAATAAATTTGGCACATGTAACCTTCAACTAACCTCACCTTGATAAAAATCTAGCACTGGCTGGTACCAGGTTGCTCTGTTCTTAACCCCAACATGTTTTTTTGTGTACAAGTAGTAAAAGATGTGTGCATATAATAGCATAGAAAAAGACAAGTACCTAGTGGCCATCTTTTTTTGGTAACTGGCATTTGGTTCCAACAATGAAAAATTGTTCTTTATTTTTTAACACTATGTATTCAACATTCTATCACCTTTTCTCTTAACAAGCAAGTGGCACATCCATAGTAAAATTTTCATTTTTACATATTCTTATATTCTCCACCTTCTGCAATTTTACTCAACCATCATTATCTATTGTATACTTTTCAACTCTCTTCATTCTCATCATCATTACAAAGTTCCGAACTTAATCACTCTGTAGACCGCAGTTTTCAAGGAAAAGCATCCTTGTGAAAAATGTCAGAATCCAAGGAAGAAAATCCTGACCTTCTTCCCAAGTCAAAGCAACAGGAGGAGCATGGGTTTGCCATGGATTTTGACATTGGCTTTGAAAGTCTATGGTCCTTGGATCATATATCTTTGGTCTCTAACCCCATGTCTCCTTTTCTCTTATCCACTATCTCTGAACAACCCTTTTCTCCTATCTGGGCTTTTGATGTTGAAGATGAGAGGCAAATCAGAATTGCAACTGCAGGTATCATACTTTGATTGCCATAGTTTCCTATTTTATTTTTTATTTTTTTGTTTTGGGTTGTTTCAGGGTGGATGTTGAATTGGATTTTGGAGTTGTCTTCAACTTTCAGGACTTGATTCATTTCAAGTTGACTCTAACTTCTGAACTTGCTTCAATTGATTGTGAAGTTTAAGAAGATTTAGAGTTTCTCTTTGGAGTTTCTTTCTCTATTTCTTAGCCTGAAGTTTATGTAAATTGAAAGAATTTTAACTTTTTTATTATCATTTCCCTTACCGTTCGTGAGGTTCTATTTCATAGATGACAAAATAGCCTTTCCAAATCTAAAGATAAAAGTTCTTTTCATCTCCATCTTATGAATTGAATAGTAAAATTTTAAGGCTTCATTATCTGCACTCGTTTCCTTGTACTTTTCATTGACTTTCAACCTATCTCATATATAAAGGTCATACATACTTTTGTCAACAATTCCTACTTTCTTGGGATGTTGACTATTGCATGTGTAAGATGTGTTTATGTCTTTTGTAGTTATGTATAAACGCAGAAATGTTAGATATAATATGATACTGAGCTCAAAAATGGTACTGGCATAAGTGTACAATTTTTCATATACTGTTCCAGTAACACCAGATCCTAAAAGTAAATCTCAATATAGTTATGGCATTTTTAATTATTTCTAAATATAGAAGTAGTAGATGTGATAATATTGAGCCAAAAATAAGTTTTCATAGTTCATTCCAAAGACATCTATGCTAAAAATGAACATTATAGATTTTAATGAACCTGCTGTTGTTCTGACTGAAGCTACTACTTTCAGGTAACACAAAAGCAGCAACTGAAAATCCAGTAGAAAGTTATGAGAACAAGAAAACTGTGTCACCACCTTTTGTAGCTGTGCCACCTTCAGAAAACCCAGATGGCTATTGTCTAATAAAGGAAAGAATGACACAAGCACTTCGCCACTTCAAAGAGTTGACTGAACAGAATGTTCTTGCTCAGGTTTGGGCACCTGTGAGGAATGGAAACCGGTATGCACTCACAACTTCCGGCCAACCATTTGTTCTTGATCCACATAGTAATGGACTCTATCAGTATAGAACAGCGTCTCTGATGTATATGTTTTCTGTGGATGGAGAGAATGATGAAATACTGGGACTTCCCGGTAGAGTTTTTCAGCACAGAATTCCAGAATGGACTCCAAATGTTCAGTACTATTCTAGCAAAGAGTATCAGCGCCTAAATCATGCACAACATTACAATGTTCGTGGAACCTTGGCTCTACCTGTGTTTGAGCCTGCAGGACAGTCATGTGTAGCTGTACTTGAGTTGATAATGACTTCACCGAAGATTAACTATGCTCCTGAGGTTGACAAAATCTGCAAAGCCCTTGAGGTTGGATTTCTTTTGCACTGTACTATTTATTATAGTTGAAAACTTGAATACAATACTCTAGGTGTTGTTTTTACTATATTAAATTTCAATTCTGGTTGAATAACATTAAAAAACACAACATTTAGAGTATTGTATCTAAGTTTTGTTCCTCATTCTAAGTGCATGTTTTGCTCATGTGTGATCCATTGCATGTGATGTTTATCTCACATGTATTATTGGGAAGAACCAACAAGGTAAATCAAGGGTGTATCATGTGACCAACACTTCACATATTGTAAATACTACATTGTAAAATGATCTCTTATTCCCTCTGACTGTTATTTTTTTAGGGTTATTATCATATGACAATTGTAATTTTAACTTTACTTTTAAAAGATGAATATATAATTCTTATTTTAATTCTGCAGTGTCACATGCGACCCTGTTGTTTGTAGTGTTGGAATTGGTTGTTCAAAGGTTATTATTTATATGTTCTTAAACATTCCTGAGTTACCTGCTGTCAGTTTCATTTCAGGCAGTCAATTTAAGGAGTTCAGAAATTTTGGAGCATCCATACAATCAGGTCGTTTTCTACTATCATACATGAAGCATATTTTATCTTGTTTATTTTCTCAAAAGAAAAAAGAAATATGTATGTTGTTCTGTGACTTCTATCTTACCCCTCTGTTATCACAGATGTAACTTGGAAATTCTTTTAAACCAGATTTGTAATGAAGATCGCCAGTACGCATTAGCAGAGATTTTGGAGATACTAACAGTTGTGTGTGAGACTCATAGTTTGCCTCTAGCACAAACATGGGTTCCATGTGAGCATCGGAGTGTCTTGGCACATGGTGGTGGTCATAAGAAAAGTTGCTCAAGTTTTGATGGCTGTTGCATGGGGCAAGTATGCATGTCTATAACTGACGTAGCATTCTATGTCATAGAGGCTCATACATGGGGTTTCCATGAGGCTTGTGTTGAGCATCACTTACAACAAGGTCAAGGGGTTGCTGGGAGAGCATTTTTGTCTCACAACATGTGCTTCTGTGGGAACATTACTCAATTCTGCAAAACTGAATATCCATTAGTACATTATGCTCTCATGTTTGGTTTAACCAGCTCTTTTGCAGTATGCTTACAAAGCTCTCATACAGGAAATGATGAATATGTGCTAGAGTTTTTTCTTCCTCCAAGGATCACAGACTTTAATGAACAAAAACGTTTGTTGGGGTCAATATTGGCCACAATGAAGCCACATTTTCAGAGTCTTAAGATTGCTGCTGGTGTTGAACTTGAGCAGAATTGCTCCATTGAAATTATAGAAGCAAGAAAAGAAGGAGTTCAGTTGAGGTTTGAATCAATTCCAATTACTCAATCTTCTAAGTCACCACCTAGACATGCCTCACCAAATATGGGGGAGAGGCTGCCACCGGCGCCATCGGAGCAGCAAATAATGGTAGACTTTGATGACATAAATGATGGAAAGAATCTTGGCGATACTGCAGGTGGACATATTGATCAGAACACTTCCTTGGAAGCCAGAACCAAAAAGAAACCATCAGAGAGAAAACGCGGAAAAGCTGAGAAATCAATTAGTCTTGATGTTTTGCAACATTACTTCACTGGAAGCCTTAAGGATGCTGCAAAGAGCCTTGGTGGTATGTTTCATTCTCTGATATAGCAGTTAAACTAAATAATTTTGTGTGCAAGCTTGCTCTACAGCAATGAAGAGCTCATGAAATATAGTCATTATATAGCAACAATTTTTCTCTTACTGTATCTATGTTTGCTTGCTACTTTCTAGAAACAAAGTTATAAAAATATATACTTGATCATCAAAAACACAAAAATGGTTATTGTTTATTACTAGTAGATTTCATTTTTACTAGTAGCAGCTCAAACATGAAATTCTTAGATATATTGTTGGTGTGCATGCAGTTTGCCCTACTACAATGAAACGCATCTGTAGGCAACATGGGATATCTCGTTGGCCATCTCGAAAGATCAAAAAGGTTAACCGTTCCCTATCCAAACTCAAGTGTGTTATTGAATCAGTCCATGGTGCTGAAGGTGCATTTGGTTTGAACTCTCTAAGTACTGGTTCTTTTCCCTCCACTTCAAACAAGTTCAACCGCCAAACCTCATTGACCATTAGGCCATCAGAACCTAAGATCAATGAAAATGATTTTGATGCTTCTAGAGCATCAGAATCAAACAGACAGGCCGGGGTGGAAGATCACTTCCTAAGTACAAGGACACAAAATCCTGAGAAAGTGATTAATGAAAAAGTTGTGGCCATTCAGGAGACTGGCACTAAAGGCACAACCAGGTTTAGAACTGGGAGCGGCTCAAGTGAAGAAAGTGCAAATCCTTCTCCTCGTGGTTCATGCCAAGGTAGTCCCCCAAATGAAATGTCACCTCCAAAAGATATATTTGTAACAGGCATCAGTGAGCAATGTCATGTGTTAAGGGGATCACTGGGGTCAACACTGTACTCAACTAGTACACCGAACCGTGCAACTGCATACCCTATGCCTAACAACTTTGTGGAAATAACAGAACCTCAAGAACCATTTGGAGGACAACTACTTGAGGGTGTTGGTAGTTCTAAGGACTTGAGAAATCTGTGTCCTTCAGCCGATGCTGTTTTGGAGGATCAGGTGCACGAACATTGGAGAATGAATCATCAATGTTCTGAGTTGACTCCTGTGCAACACATGGATACTCTCAATAATAATAACAACAACATGACACCTTTTGCAGTTAGGAAAGAGGTGAAGAGTGTGACCATTAAGGCAACTTATAGAGAAGATATCATAAGGTTTAAGATCTCTTTGAACTGTGCTATTGTGGAATTGAAAGAAGAAATTGCCAAAAGATTGAAACTAGAGGAGGGAACATTTGATATCAAGTATCTGGATGATGATCATGAATGGGTTTTGATAGCTTGCGATGCAGACCTGCAGGAGTGCATGGACATCTCAAGATCATCAGGCAGCAACATGATCAGGCTTGTTGTGCATGATATTCTGCCCATTCTTGGAAGCTCTTGTGAGAGCTCAGGAGATTGGAAAGGTTGTTAATAGTTTGGTTTGTACTTAGTTATTCAGAATCTATAGTTATAAGGGATAGGTCTTTCTCAACAAAAAATATATGGTTTTAGATTTGTGCATTTTGCAAGAAACGTAACGTTGGATTTAAGTACCACAACTTCCTATTTTCTTTTTCTATAACAAAGAGTAAAATAATAAATTGAAGCATTTCAGATATGTTACAACTATAATAAAAAAGTTCAAGACATTTTTGGCTCATTGGACACTACAAAAAGAACACCAGCAACCAAAGTTTCTATAATCACAATCATCAAGTATTAGTTGATTATCAGCCACAGAAAAAAAATGAACTAAAAAAAGGCTTTGATTCGTTTGTGGTACACGTGATGTGGTATCTGATTTCTACACTTAACTGTTTTGTTTGACACTTAAAGGTGTAAACAATTTTATTTTGCTGCTAAAATGTGTAAATTATCATCAATCTAACAAACTTTTGGGACAATAATTCTGATCGTGAAATTTTGGAACTCTTGAAGTCAACTCAATTGGACTATTTTTACCAAAGTGTTACCCTTCTCTTTTTTATATGTTAAAAAAGGTTCAATTTGCGTTTATAAATACTGTAGTTATCCAATTAAAACCATGTTCAATACGACTTATACAAAAGTTATTATAAAATTAATAAAAATGTCGTTCATAGCATCTTGCAAAAAAACAAATGAAAAAACGAATTATACTGTCATTGTCCACACTATTTACCCAATTTCATGGACAAACGGCATGGCATTTGGCTGAACAGCAAATATCTTAATTCATTCCAACAAAAGTTAATTCCACAAACAAGCGCTTCTAGATATTGAACAAGAAGTTCTATTCTTCATGTCACAGCATGTCCTCGAACTAATAAACCAAAGTTCAGCACAGAAGTAGAGACATTAAAATCAATAGAACAGATGTGGTTAAGCTCTAATTTTGTTCAGTGATAATAGTCAAACTAACAAGGATAAACCATAATCACTCATTTTGTCAGTCTAATTTCACGTTAGTGTGAAAACTGAATGTAACACATGAATAACCTAACAAAAATCTGAAGCCTACACATGAGGAACAAATTACATTTTCTTTTCTATGATTGTACAAAGGGCAAACACACTTGAAAAGTATCTATCTGCAGGCAAATCACATCCACCAGAAACAGTGATAGCCGGCGAAAATCAGAGATACAAAAACAAAAATGATGCGGCATGATTGCGGCGAGGGGAACTGGGAATCTTGTGTCAAATAAACCAGTTTGCAACTGTCCCAGCATTGCTACTCATACGTATTTAGTCTTGAATCCTTGTGCATTTACCGAGCAATTTTGTGTTCTCTATCTTATCAGAAAAACAGCTCTAGAGTGTAGTCAGAAAATAGGGCAATGAAGGAAAGAAATTCATGATCAGCCATTGCACTAGTCCAACCAAATCTAAAGCAAATAAAACTGTGAATACAGATAGTCACGAATTTTGTAGTAATCTTCGCACAGAGGACCTTCAATAACAATTTGCTGGGCACCAGAACCACCACCCTATAAGAATAAAAAAAAATATATCTTAACAGATCAGAATCATGATCCAACAACTGAATAGTCTCATCTGTATTAAAAAATTACCAGTTTCCTAAGATTACAGAAAATTAACAAATATTCAGAAGAAGCACTTGCCTTCTGAGTTGCATCCCCAACTTTCCGAAGAGTTACATATTCACCACAACGTAGAGCCCCACCAGCAAACTCCACCTATGAAGTTAATTGAGTTATGATATATATTTTCATAGTCAGTGTTCTCTAATTTTCTTTTTACCCAGGTTTCAGTTAAAGAACACGGTAAACAGCACTTTCAATAACTTTAATTTACTTAAAAATGATGAATTTCCTTCAGGAGTACAACAATCAGCATGTCTGCTAGGGAAATGAAGTCGACAACAGACGATTGGAGCAGGGACGAATTGGAAACTAAAATTGTGAGTACCTGAACACCCTTGCTGGAGAGAAACTGTTTGATATCTGCCAATTTCAAATCGCCAACAAGAACAGATTTATGGGGAGGAGCTGCTTCAGAAACAGGGAGCACCGAAAGCGTGTCACTTTCTGTCTTGCCTACTACCGCATCAACCCAAGCTACTTCATAATCTCCCAGCTGCAGTTGAATTTATTTTCATTGTTCAAAATAATGAATTACCACCTAATGGAAAAAGGTTTGGTTGTAGCTATTCAACATGATGAATAACGGCAGTATATAAAAATGAAACAGTTCAGCAAACATGTACTTTTACCTTTTTGAAGAGTACATTACTCATTAGCTTCTCGGATAGTAGAACCTATACCCAGAAAAGCATAACATGATTAATTCTGACATCGTGTAAATCTTATTTGGGTATGTATGAAATTTGACATCATTGTACCTTGTAAGCACATAAATCAGAGGTCACATCAATTGTCTCATCAATTTGGGGAGCAGAAACGTGAGGACAAACATGCTTTAGGCAGTGCTGCTTCAGATGCTCAGTAGCTTCAGCTGATCCATGCACCAAAACCTTTCGGAAAAATCAATAAGTATTCATCCCTTAAACCAAGTCAATGATAAAATAACGATAGTATTATTAGTTCATCCCTTAAACCAATATCATATGCCAGTCAGCTAGATAGCAAAAATGTTAAATAGTAATACTGGGAGGCAATTAGAAAAATACATGCACAGATTTGGTGCATGTCTCCTGATATACAGTTCCTTATTGTTTAAGATAATTCTCAGTTATGTAGGTATTTAGCTTTTAATTTCGAGTAAACACTAAAGTAGTCTGTCAAAGATTAGTCTATTAAAATTTTAGTGAACAACTAAATTAGTCGGTTTGGCAAGCACAAATTAATCTAAGGGAATTAGTTGTCCCCTTGTTCCCAAATGTTTATTTTATTGTATAAACTTGATAGTCATGAGGAATTAATTTGTATCACAGTCATATTTACAGGGATTAGTTTCAAGTGACTTTAATAACATTTAAGGACCATAGTACGGGTTAATATTACTCGAGGGAAGATTTGCTCCACCAAGGCAACAAAATCTTTCCAGGCAATTTGATTGTAGTTTCACAAATGTGTTATTTTGGTTCCTATAAAGTTTTAACTGCAAATCTGGTATTCCAATTTTTTAAATTATGTGATTTTAGTCCATTGTTAATATTTCATCCAACTACTTACAAAAAATGCTACATGTTTGTAAGTGATAATAGTATCAATTACTCATTCTAGTAAGATATTAATTTTAAATTTGACAATTAACTTCAAATACATATTAATCTGACAAATAAGTTAACATCTTTTATTCACCAATGAATGATATATTAGTTGAATTGCTTAATTTTGGAAAACTGGAGAACCAAATCTACAGTTATGCTTTTATAAGGATCAAATTGCACATTCACGAAACTACAGAGACCAAAAGTGGATTTAAAGCCTTTAGTTTACCAAATTAGCACTCTAGATAAGTTTTAATATATATGGATAATTGTGTTTATCTGCAATTTTTAGCAACCATTAGGAAGTAGGTAAAAAATAAAATTGTAAGAGAAATTGCATTTCCGAAGAAAATTCACCTCGTTGGGAATTGGATAAATGAGGAGATAAAACTTGAGATGGGACCATAGTGAAAATTTAGCTCGAGAATAAAATAGAAAGGAAAAAAATCTAATGAATAGTCCCTTGTATTGTACGAGATAAGAATATTTTAAGAAATAAGGGCTTCTTTATTGTTTGTTTTGCAAATTTTCTAGATTCTTAGTAAAGTTAGGTTCAATGTATCTTAGGAAGTTCCTCTTAATTGTTCTCTAGTAAATCATTTTGCCATTCTGGGTGGAGAGATACACTCAAGCACATTTACAAAATTTCCCTTCACTTTTTTCTCACATATTGTTACTATTTAAAAGTCATCTTAATTGCAATACCACCTAGCTTGCCTTAATCGCAGCCTCTTTGGGGTTTGCCATAATTGCAACCTCAATGATAGTGTTTAGACCCACGTCAAATACAGAGGTGTAGCTTAAGTAGAACTTATAAAGCTAGGATCATTTTAACCTTACAAGTCAATTTTGCGAAGTTAATATAGATCCTAGGTCCAAATTCTAATGGTATTAAAGTTTATCCTAGACCTATTGTTCCACTTGCATTATTTGACACTTTTGGGCGCAAGAGGGAGTGTTGGAAAGCTGGGGGCAGCCTCCTTGGGTCGTGTCTTAATGGCAACTTAAAGGGTGGAGCTACAAATATCAGATAGTGCTCACCTTACAGGTTAGTTTTGTAGGTTGAATTAGACACTAAACACAAATTCTAAGAGTTACTATTTGTTAGAATAGATCAACTTAAATAGACTTTATTGAAAAAGTTGCTATATGCTTTGTGTTGTACCTAGTTTCTAGATGTGACCTTTCTTATTTTTTTTCTCTTTCCACTCATTCATTGTATCTGAGTTTCCAATGTCATATTATAAATGAGAGACTGTCAGAAGGGAATTAAGCTCTTAATTCATTCTCTATTCTTTTGTATGTTTCTCAAGTTGGTAACAGAGGAAGTCAATCCTGCTCTGCCTGTCTCTATCTGTCTGGCCAAGAGAATTTCATTCGGCCACCGTCTACCACTGCAGTTTCATCCACTGAAGTCAGGGTTTGGTGCATCTCAAGGAGCACGAACCAACCCCGATGGTCATGTGTTCAAATTTTGTCAGACACACCACCATGTGTTGCCTTCTTCTCAGCTGACCCAGACACATGTGTCTCACACGCCACCTTCCCGTGGTCGGAATCCTTCTGCACCACCACCATCCAACTCGTCGAAGCCTTCTAATCACTTTTGCACCCTTGGTTCTTCATTCTGGTACTGTTTGGTGTGACTTCAAGGGTTCTTCACAGTTTATCTCTCCATTGTCTTTTGGGCTCCACCACTGTTTGCTGTTTTTCTACAATCGGCATTGGATGTGGTATGTAGAAGTGTTGTTTCTGACTACCGGTATCATTGTATTTTGAGAGATATTCAAGTTGTTGGGTGCGGGTTGTTATTGATTTATAAGTGTTGGTGTTGGATATTGGATTGTTAACATTGTAGATCTGTTGATGTGGGTGTTAATTTGGACTCTTTAGGTTGTTGTAATTCTGATTATTTAAAAATTCCTCTTTCAATAGGCCTTCCTTTACTCAAAGCAGGTGCAAACATCCTCAATACTCCTTTTTGTGGGAGAATTGGCCACATTCGAAATAACTGTTTCACCTCATGGTTTTCATAGCAAGACAGCAAACATCGTTCAATCTAATAAGATTGAATCAATATTTACTAATAAAGAATATTAGGAATATCTCAGGTTAAAGTCTGGCAGCCAAGCACAGCCTTTCACCCATTCTATGTTGTCAAAAAAGCATGCATTCTCTATTCTTTTGCAATTATCTCAGGTCTATTAAAAGGTCTCTCGTAGGCTAAATATTAAAATATGGCTGAAATACCCCTTACAACTTACAAGGCTTGGGTAATCTTCCCTCATTGTGCTAGGTTTGGTGGTTGATTTAGGCCTAGCCCACCACCAAGTAAGCCTTGAGGTTATTCAGCTTTCCAAACCACAAAAGCCCACCAAGTAAGCCTACAATTTCCTTATATTTTCCTACACCTTTATCTACTCATTATAATACTATCCTGCTAAAATCCTAATTCCTTTTCCACTGAACAATTGTAGCCAGAAGGTCAAAATATTCCCTCACTTAAGATACCATAGTTTTTAAAGGTGGCAAAATAAACTACTTAGTTGAGGCAGATCCCCTTTCAAAAATGACAAATCCAAATATAATTTATAAAAGATTTAATGATATGCTCACTTAACCGAAAAGCACCAAAGAGATTCATACCAGCTTCAAGGGAGCCACGTGAGATAGAATATTTTTAATGGATCTTCCATCTGAACGTCCTTCAAAATCCATGTAAACCAACGAACACTTAACTTGCACCTAGACAAAAATAATGTCAATACCTTACACCATCATATGTAGATTTGGCAGATTTAAGATTCGTACAAGTGGAGTGATAAATACTAGATATCCAAAACATAGGAATGCATCTATCTGTACATCAATAATTAAAAGAAGCTACCATGTAACGCTCCCTATCTGGTGTGTTTCACAACCAAGTTAAAACGAATGGATAACGACAGCTGAAGAGCATGATAAAGTTCAAAATATACACAACAAACTTTTGAATAAAAAAACCACGAATGTGGTTCCAACTCAATATTATGCTTGATTTCTTTGGGGATGAAAACATAAGATGCCTAGATATAAACGTAGAACAGAGACACACGCATATATGAAGAAAAATTCAGTTGTAGGATCACTGACTGCAGGAAAACCAGACATGATACCATCTTTTGTAAATCTCAAGAACTGATACATTTAAAACAGTTGGGAAAGTAATAGAGTTTAATAACATTCACAGTGCAAAAGTGGAGGGCAAAATTAAAAAATTCAACTTGGTTCATCTAATCAATTTCTGAATACAACAGTAACATGTCCAAATTCAAAATATAATTAAATAAATTTATTATTCATAAGAAGCAGAAACACTAAAATGTAATAAATAAATACTGCTACTTACAGTCCTTTCATCAGATACAACTTTTGATGGCTTTGTATCAAGTATCAAACCTGCAGCACCTTCATCAAGTTTTCCATTTATATCACCACCTCCCTGATAAGAAAATAGGAAAAACGATAATCAAGTAATATTATTAATAACATTTTGAATTATAGATGCCAGCAAAACTCTGCATTCCTCTATATCAGAACTAATAAAATAGTACGTGTGGAAAAAAAAATAGTTAGAAGCAGCATGTGTTACTTGCCATCCAAATGTCAATGAAAAACAGTTAAAGACAGAAGTAACCAAGCCAAATGCAAAATAGACCATAACATGTTACTAAGCTTAAGATTTTTGTATCATAGTTTTTCCTTTATAAAGTTTCCTTATGTTATGATCCATTAATGCAACTCACCTTATGTTTCTCAAGTCTGAACTCTGTGCATACTTTTGAATAAGTAAATTCATTATATTCTATCCATTGAACCTTCTATGTTCTAATTCAGAATACAAAGATGGTAAAACAGTAAGGTGGATTTTTAAAAATGAAAACTACATATTGAAACTGGGAAGTAGATGTGTTAAAAAAAGAAACCCACATGCATTGCAATCTGATTCATGTCTTCATCCTTAATTACATAATCATCTGGATTTATGACTTCACCAAAATCATCCCATTCTAATGTATTCTCATAACAGGGAAACATTGGAGCAACGCTCGTGGAAGGGGGAACAAATCCATCAATATATATATCCCGGTATCCTCCACCTCGTGGACCAGCCACTGCAAGTACAAATCAAATTACTGAATGAACTTTATACAATTGTGTGAAAACTTACAAAACATTAAAAGAAATATCCAAAAAATTTCAAAATATGCATAATAACAGACAAATTCAAAATATGCATAAAATAAATATGACATGATTTATATTAAATACAGATTACCTTAAATAGTAAACTCACATTACAAAGTTCATAAAATGATGAATAATGACAATTCAATATCATTTTATGTGTTGAAATGGTAGTTTTTTTATTTTAAAACTCTTAATGTCCAGTGCATATTAAGACTCAACCAGTTGAAGACAAAAAGTTCAGTTCTATAATCATAGAAAATTTTAAATATATATAACACAACTCTGAGTGAGTAAGTTAAACGGAAGAGGTAGTTACTACAGGAATCTGAAATGGATAATTCTAATTGTCTAATTACATTTCACAAGAGAACAGTGCCAAATTGATATTTTCTACTTACAAATGAAAAAAAAAGGTGAAACATTTCAAAAGAATATCTCCAAAATAATTTATACTACTCATCATACCTTCTGGTGGTACATGATTATTGCCAGAATCAACGACCATTGGATCACTATTATTATTATCAGAGCCATGAGATGTTTTCAATTCTTCCTCTTTCATAAGACTGGCTTTTAAAGCTTCTTTTTTTATTCGATTTTGCTCTTCTTCATAGGCAATTAGCTCTTCCCCAACCAAAGGAACACGCTTGGAAACAACAACTTTGACAGCTTTTGGAGGTGGATCAGCTTGGAGCATACGAGCTAGTGTGGCAAACTGCATATCCAAACACATGAGGATTAGTTGAAACAAAATAATAGCAATCATCAGTTTTAAGCAGTTAAAGAAAATAGATGACAGGAAATATTACATGACTAATTGTTCCATTCTCATTGCTCAAAAAAGATAAAACATCATTACCAAAAATATAAAGCATTCTTTTAACGAAAATAAATTTTCAACTGTATTCTGTAAGGCTAGGAGAGAAAATACAACATCCTAAGCTAGAATTTAAAATACACGACAACAATACAAGACAAAAGACGGAATATTAGCAGTATAAAGCATTCTTTTAACGAAAATAAATTTTCAACTGTATTCTGTAAGGCTAGGAGAGAAAATACAACATCCTAAGCTAGAATTAAAAATACACGACAACAATACAAGACAAAAGACGGAATATTAGCAGTATTGATATTTGTGCATGTCTGGTTGAAAATATTGTGCAAGATGAAAACAGAATGATTGGTGAGAAGATTGTAAGGGTGGAAACCAGGATTGTATCACCCTGAATGCAACAATGAAAATATATATCCCAATGGATACAAAGAATGGTTGTTTTCATCACACATTTTACATTCAAGAAAGAGAGAAGAAAACCAAGGTATATTACAAATGGGTAAGAAAAAACTCAAGCACTTTCCCAACAACCAACATAAGAAACTCCATTGAAAAGTTTGAAGTAGATGCTGTTTTCACGGCTAAATTCTCCATGCCCATGCCACATTACTTTTAGAACCAACTTATAAACAGTATTACTTTATATATTCACAGGGACAATGTCAAGGTGGGTCATTGGTAAAAGCAAAAAAGAATACTTTATAGACCATTAAAGTTACTAGCAGCTGCAAATATAGTCACAGCTTTTCCATGACTTATTTAATCTTTGGTGCCTTGGGAAAAGCTAAAACAATATTCATATTGAAATTTGAAATACAAATGCAACTGTGGCATTAACACTTTAGGGAGAAGCTGCTAATAGATTAGCAAATAAACGTAGAGAAACCTGCTACAATTTATGGTGATTCTCATGAATAGGAAAACACAAAGGAAAAAAAATTCTAAGAATATACCTGGCCTCTTTCAGTAAAAAGCACAAGATTTTTCATATCATTGGCCCACTCAACAAATATATCATGAGAAAAACCTGCTTCTAAACTTGCCATGGATGCTAGAACCACCTATGAAAGGTATATGTGTCAGAGTCAATGAGGAAGTTGATCTAATGAAGAAAAAGTATTCAAATTATTCAACCTTTGGACCCTCTGGAGCATTGTCAAGCTCAGTCTTGTTAATCAGAAGGGTAATATACCTACAGATACAAGCATTGCAATCTTTAGATACAAGATAACATTAGCAATCATAACAAGAGATTAATGATTTGTTTGATATCCTTAAACTGAGGTTTTGAAAGCTCACTTTTCACTCATTATTGAACAAAACATTTGCTTATATAATAGATATCTCAAGAAACCCAAAGTAATCATAGGTTTAATTTGCCAAGCACTAATTAGGTGTCAAAAGTATTCCTAAGAACCAAAAGAAAGCATAAAATTAAACATTGACATAAGTATATCTTACTTCAAACTAAGTTAAAGATGAGACCACTTACTTCAGAAGAAATATATTTTCACGAGTTTTTTCGAAAGACTTTGCTATAGAATCACTCATCCACTCAAGGAAACTCTTCACGTAATCAATTGTGCTGGAAGCAACATATGTGAGGAAGTATATAGGGTAGTTCAAATTTTCATCAGACCAATACTGCGAGAACAAAGATCTGAGATATTAATTCAGGCATACACCATAAGGAAAAAAAAAGGGAGAAAGAGAGTAGAAGCACACGTCTTGTACTGACCGATTCCAACATCAGAATAAGTTCCAACACTCGTCCTGCAGTGTCAACTGGTAGTAATACATTGCCACCTGCTCTTAGAGTCTTCTTTAAGATATCTATATAGTCGACAAGATAAATGATCACAAATTTAGGAAAACCAAAGGATATATAAATCCTAAACAAATTTTTTCCATTTCTTGGTCAAGATTAAAAAGTACATGTTTGCCTCATCAGTGAATGTACCAGACATAAATTCTTACAGTTTTCTCTTAATAGCTATTGAGAAAACAAAAAAAATGGAAAAACCCTGCTTAGTTCAGTCACATTGCTGAAGTTACAGGATTAAAAAGATGGTTACCTCCAAATTCTTTGTCGTTTTGACGTCTGTAAGGCTGATTGTTCAAAGCATTGTAAGCATCAGTTATTAGAACAGCAGGCCGCACAAAAGAACCTAGAGCAGTTCCATTCAAATGCCTAGAAAAAAATAGATTGATAAGTAGATTCCCTGTTGCTCTCTAAAGGTATAAAATATAAAATTTAACCACAAGTAATTTACCTTTCTTTCCTATGATTAAAATCAACAGCATATATGACATCCTCCCCATCTTTTGTAATTTTCCAAACAGTACCTCCCAAAAGATGTCCAGCAACATGAGGCGCAATCACAATTCCTTCTCCTTTGCCTAAAAGTGGTTAAAAATTAAAATGTCACTAAAGATAACAAAACCCAAATAAGAGAATATTAAGTAGTGAAACATGAAGGCATATCAGAATCAGAGAGGAACTCTAAATGATTAAACAACACTGGTAGAGAAGTTATATGCGACATTGGGGTGACTTTGCCTATTTCATATAAGTGTAGACAATTTTTTGTCTCACACCAAAAGCTTTGTTTTTTATGAATAGATAATGCATGATTTAATTTCACATCCCTAATTAATGTACACTTGTATATCATAACTTCTGCAACACAAATAACTATTTCACATGGTGAAAATCAGTAAATTGATACTACAAAAATGTGTATTAACTACTGAAAATAAAATTTTAAACTAACCGCATACTTTGAATAAGTGGATTCACATGATTACTAAATTTATTGCAGTTCAAAGCTCCAAAACATTTGAAAATGGGGTGTATTCACAAATAAACTAAACTTTCAAATCAATTTTTTCTAGTCGTTAAAAAAATCTATTATTGCTCATGCAAATAATTCTAGACACTAGAGACTGGAAACATGTGAAGTTGTCATCATTGAGGCCTCTTCTATTTGCCAAATAACCATGAGAGGTCACATAAAAATATTTTTTCACTATATAGCAGGATGAACGTAAGAAATTAGGCAAACACCATCAGTATTGAACATTGGTCCTTTAAAAAGTTATACTACATGACATCAATTTTGAGCATTCAGCCCCGCTAAAGCTTTGAACATGAGGCAAATAGATCTTTTTAACTTGGCCCCAATCAAAGTGATTTTCATCTTTGACTCCCTCGAGGGAAATATCCTTAGCTTCAATAGAGCTGATGCCAAGATAAAGGGTTCCAGTTTGGAGGGAACTTTAGATTTTCGAATGGTCTTTAATTTCATTGCAATAAATAAAGATTTGAATGGGATTATGGTTCAGATACTAACCTATATTATATACAAATAAGACGGTGGGGTGGAAGAAGAGAAAATACTAAGGTGTAAGAGGAGTTAAACAAAATGCATGCCACCACTTCAATGCATAACATTCTAACAATAGTTCAAACACCTACCTGTCAGATGATGATTCTGAGAATATGTTAGCCTCGTTACACTCTGGAAAGCAGAATCAATATCATCCAGTGTGAACAGATCGAACTCGGACACTTGCTACAAAAGAACAAGACATCTCAATCTACCCATCCAGCTATAAAACACACATTCTCCAAATTCTATCTAGTGATTAAAAAGACAAGTGCACATAGTAAGAATATGACAGATCCAACATCATACAAACCAAGAAGCACAAAAAATCTTCTTCTCAACAGCAAAACCAAACAAACCAGTGTGTAATTTCACCTTTCTTGAAAGGTACTGGTCATACATAGTGAGAAGGCCCAATCTGTAGACAGGCTCAGTTGAATAAACGGGGGCAGAGAGTCCAAGCTGCTTCATGGCATAAGGGAGGGCACCAAGGTGAAGTATATCAGCATGTGAAACCAAGACAGCATCAATGGTTGATGCTACCCTATATGCCAGTCACAAAACCTCAATAAGAAATCAAAGGTAACAAAAACGTAGACATGCCCGAAAGGCAAAAACACAAATTTCATTGTCATTCAAATATATAACCCCAGAAAAAAAAAAAAAACTATTTTTCTCCTTTCTAGTTCAAAACTCTAGTGCCCCGACAACAAACAAGGTATAAAGGAAAATAACTCATAAAAATCAATACTGGGGAGTTGAAATTCATATCATGTTAGGAAGCAGAAGGGTGAGGGATTGTAACAGAGCTACCCACATGAAAAAATTCAATCTTGTTCACCACAAACATGCCTAAAACATCAATTTCATTGTCATTCATAATTATAAACCCACCCCACATGAAAAATAACATTTTTCTTCTTATTTCTTGTTCTAGTGCCTCTCAACATACAAAAAAAAAATTGAAGCAGAGAGAGAAAGACCTGGAGAGGGGTTGAAGGAGGGACGGGTCGAAGTGGTCGTTCCAGCCACAGTCGATGAGGAAGTTGAAGTCATCAATGGAGACCAAATACGAGAGAGGGTTCTCATTGTACACTCCACACAGTGGCGTTACCTGCACTGACGTTCCCATTTTCCTCTCTCAACTTCGTCCACACACACACACAAACCCTTTGGTGTCTCAAACCAGAAGGGGTTTATGGAAAGACAGTGAGAGATGGTCGGAGCTAGAAGGGGGAAATGCAAATGTTTTCTCTAATAAAAAAAAGGGTAATAATTGGAACAAGACTAATTTTATCATAATTAATTATAATTATTAATCGGTAGTAACTATATATTAAGCAAAAATATTTCAAAAAAATAATTATTTAATTATTTAATACACTTAAAAGAAAATATTGATGAACTAATTTGATTTACCTCAACTTACAGCATTAGGGTTGATTTCTCACAATTTGAAGATCATGTATGGTAAAATCTTAATTAATAATAAGTATAACTATTAATAGTTTGAATTAGTTTTTAATCTTCTAAAAAAAAAAAAAAAGTAGATGTTACTGTTCAAAATGTAGTTCAAGCGTACCAAAAAGAAGTATAGTTCTTATTTTGTTTTTAATTGTTATAAAATGAATTTGACTCCATTTCTCTAAGAAAAATAGTCTTGTCCTTGTTATTTTTATTTTAATTGTCTAACATATTTTTTTCATTTTAACTCCTAAGATGCGTAGATAACTTTTATTTTATTTTCAAACAAATAGGAAATAATTCAAAGTGACAAAATATTATATATGTGAAAGATTAAAAAAAATAGAGTTCTAACACTATAATAAATTACTATAATAAATTCAAGTCGTTATTATTTTTTTGTGAAATAACTTAATTATGCATTTTGTTTCTTATCTTTCATAATTTTCAAAAAATTGTCATGTAACTTTTGATATTGTTTTCATAATTTACAATCTTATATAGATTTAAACAATCTCTTAGATAATATTATCTAAATATTTTATTTTAATAAACTATTTTTATTTTTATATAAGACGAAGATTTATATGATTTATGATTTTGATTTTGGCAATAGTTAATAATATTTAGTTTTGATAAATTAGTGTTTGTCTTTTAAGTGTTTTACAAGAAATAATTATAAAAACTTGTAAAAATAAACTCAAAATTTATTGAGTTGTTAAGTTTTGTTTTCTCTACAACTTCTAAATAATCTTCATTAAGAAATCATATGATAAAATATAAGATTTAATATGAAACTTTACTATAAATTAAATATTCGGTTTGAATTTGTTAAATCATCTTAAGAAGTCATCACTTACATATTCTAATCAAATATCTAACATAACATGTCAAATGTTTCTAGAAGTGTATGTTAATAAGTTATCAGTATAGAAAAAATAATGTTCAATATTGAAGGTACTTTAAAGCATAGAAAGTTTAGTACAAAATTGTCAATTTCTATTACAACATTAACACAAAATAGAAGATTTAGTGGTTTTATTCAAAACGTTTAAAAGTATAAGTCTCCTCGTGCAAAACCAACTAACGACCTCATGTAGAATATTATTGTATATTGCATGTGCTACTACTTCAAATTATCATGTTAGATCAAGAAACATCGAATAGAGAATATGAAGAGAGTGCACTACCTTTTTAAACCTTTTACTCAATAAAACAATCTCTCAATGGGGAGAGTTTAGTCGCATATTATTTATATTAAAAGCTAACAATGTTTTAAAACAAAATTATTTATCGTAGCCAAAAATTACACTTATAGAGTACTCAAAAAAAAGCAAAAATTGACTTATTGAACAAAAAATATTAGTATTTTTTTATCTTAAGAGAGATTTAGGTAATACTTAAAAGTGACTTTTCGTACTTATTGTAAGCTAAAAGTGACATAAAAAAATATATTTAATCACTACTTAATTAGTGAAACTTTTTACAATTTATAAATGAGAATTGGTGTGAACTCTTATGAAATCTAGGTGTCTTTTTTCTTTAACTATTACACTTGTATTGACTTTGGTTGTCTTACACACGTTTGGACAATATGTTTTAAGAACCTTTTTCCAATTAGTATATGATCACTCATAAACTAACGACGATCTTGTACATTTAAAAGAGTTTTTAATATGAATTATTAGTCATGAATTGCTCAAAAACTTAATTTACTTATCAATCATAACAAAAAATAGTTTACTTAGCAATCAATATGCATTTTTTGACGTGGGAGAAGATGAGAATGTACAAAGTATGTTGAATAGGTTTCAAACTCTTTATTCCGTAGGGAAACATCCTGAAAACTATGATACTGATAAAATTTTGAGAAAAAATTCTAAGCAAGGAAGATCCCATGTGATCATTTTAGAACACGTAAATGTTTGGACAACATGCCACTCAAAAAAGGTATTGATATAAACCCTCTCTTTTTTTAGTATTTTCAAGATACATGAGTTGAAGTTTTAATAAGATAGATTACTCAAGAAAATAAAAATCTATTGCATTTAAAGCTAATAATAAAAAAGGAATATTACTACCAAGACTTTGATGACCAAAGAATCATTAGACAGACCCTCGAAAAAAGGATAAATATAAGGAAGAAGATGAAATCTCCATCATCTTTAAGAAGATCCATTAGATGTGAAGAAAATAAGGGCAACTCCAAAAGTAGGAGAACTCCACCCCAATCGACCATGAATTTAAAAGACATTTAAGACTCAAGTTATTTGTTATGAATATAGTAAACCAAGATAGACAAATACATTTCTTGAAGAACAAAGTTAAGAAGATTTTAATTTCACCTCAAGGAGACTTTGATAATTCAAAATAAAGAGACTTTAAACTAAGAAATGGATTACTGATACCTACATTTTGTCATTAAAGCATACCAAAACTTCTCTTTAACTTTTTCATTTTGTCCTAAAACTTATAAAAACCATAAAGGAGAACTAAAAGTTTTGTCAAACACAAAATGAATCTTTGAAAACCTAGTTTATCTTTGTAGACAACCTTTCACATAAAAAAATATTAATATATTAAATGATTAAGAACATCTAAAAGAATAATCAGAGCTTAAATACAAAATTACGTCTTTCTGAGTTTGATCTTGAGGAAAAAGAAATTCAAAATACTTTTTTAAAAAAAATAAAGAAGTTGGGGAAGAGATTATTTAAAAATAATGATGATTTTAAGAATAAACAATATACCTTTTAGAGAATGAAACTTTCAGAGAGGTAGGAGATAAAATACTTAATCTTCTAATTGGTAGATTAGAGAATTAAGAGGAAAACACCATTAAAAATAATTGATAAGAAATTCATTATTAAGTCCATTTAGTAATTAGGCTAGTCCAGCAAATCTATAATTATTTTAATAATAATTAATATCCAAATAAAAATTATAATTAAAAAACATAAAAGTAAATAAGGACTTAATATAAATGTCCAATAAAATTTTAATACACATGTTCTTTACAAAATTACATCTTAAATTATTCAACCGTAGTTAATAATTAAAGCACAATTCATAAGTCTTAATTATTTGAGGCATAACATAATATTATCCGAGTCACAACACGTTGACAAATTTATATAATTCAAACAACATAAATATTTTTTTAAATTTATTTTAAAAAATTGATGATGAGAATATACTAATTATTCTTATAGATGTGACTGAGACAATAAGGGTTATTGGTTCGTTTCTTTCTTCCTTTGTTCTTAAGTCACGAGTTTCGGCTCTCGATCGAGAGTATACTTGCAAAAGATACTCAAGTAAGTATTAGGTATTTGAGGTGCAATGATTGACATCTTAATAACGTATCTATACTTTGTCTGATGTGATTATTTATATAGTTTGTCATAAGTTATATTATTGATAAACTATATTTAATGTGTATAATCATAAAATTGGAAATACCTAATCTGTCACATATTTCTTTTTATTTTAAACTTTTTATTCATAGTCAACTGACATATGTTACCAGATCGTTCAATTCTCACGGGCACAAGATAAACTTAAACATATAGTCAATCTAACTAAATTAGTTATAAATTATTAACCTAGAACACCATTTTGTTTTACCAAATTTTAATTGGAGCACTCATTACCAATTTCTCATTAGGACTAAATTGAAGTATTCTTTTTAGTCCTTTAGCTTATTTTGGATAAGATAATATTAGTGTGTGAAATTCTAATTCCCCTAGTTTAGATTCATGGTGAAATTAATGTTTAAGGATATATATACAACTTTTTTTCTTCACTTTTTTGAATAAATAAAAATGTTTTAAGCTTGAAATCGTTTTTAAAAATAGTATGTAATTGGTTTCACCTATTAGATATTTCCATATTTATAGTGATTTTGTTACTCACTGTATTGAACAACGACGCAAAGAGTGTTTTAAGTCCATTGGAAGATTTATAAACATTCATCTTAATAACTTTAATATTAAAAATAATTTTTTATGTAAAATATTTAAGTTTATACCACATTACAATATCCATAAATTTAAGATATTAAAGCCCTATCGTGTTATCATGATAATGTATCATCATATGATAAAAATTAAAATGTGTTATGCTGTAAAAATACGAGGACATAATATACAAGAATTATAAATTATTTTATATTCACATTTTGTAAATCTACTTAACCATTTTATTTTTCTAATATTACAATTTTTTGTTTTTGTGTTTTTACAATATTACACATTTTTTCTTCACAATTTTACAATACAAGTATTGTTTTCCAATAAAATGTTATCACATCACTCACATTCTAAAATGATAATCGAAACAACAACATACAAAATTAATTAAAAAATACACTTTGATTGTAAACAAAAGATATTCATATAAAAATCACTCATTTTTCAGTTATTAATTTTTTCAGAATTGACCCAGTTTTAGATTAATAAAATTGTTTTATTACTCTTAAATCAACAATATTATTTTTTTATTTGTAAGAAAATAGTGTTGTTTATATTTAGTAAATATGTTAATTTGGTAATTGTGTTATTATTAATTATTAAATTAATGAAGTTATTTCACTTTGTTGTTAACCTATTTATGAAGTGATACTAACAAGTAAACTACACAACACAGCGAAGAGGATCAGAAATCCCAATATTCCATTTATCCATTTCCCCCCTTCTCTCTCTTTAACTACTTTCTCTCTCTCTCATCGCCGCAACGGAATGGCCTCCATCACGTGCTCCCCCACCTCCCTCCAGCTTCGATTGGCCTTCGCCGCCCCCAGATTCCCCCTCGCCCCGCACGTGCGAATGCGGAACCTCAACAGGAATCGCGTTCGCCCTCTGCGCGCGGAGCGAGACGGCGCCGCCTCGGAGTGGACCGGGTCCAACCTCGACGGCTTCTCCGGATGGTCCGACACCGACGCCGAGCAAAGGACCGACGAGAAGAAGGAGTCCTATGGAGGTGAGTGCGTTCTCCAAAATTGTACTCCTGGTTCGCAACTGCTCACTGTTTAATTTAGTTATCTGTTTTTATTTTGCAATAATAATGAAATAACTTGAAGTATTTCCATTGATAATTGTTTAATGAAGATGAATGGATGTTTCGATTACCGATATGCATTTTTAAAGGCTTATGTTGAAACCTGTTAACCTACTCTCTCTCTGTTTTTTTTTTTAATTTTTAATAATGAAGGGATGTTTGACTTAGCTTGGATGCAACAATTTTAATTTGATTACGATTTTGCCTTTTTTTTTATAGAGTTTTCAAGACATTAAAGGCCAGTGTTAGTGATGTTTCGATGATGATGATGCAAACTAGTAAAAATATTTGCCGTATTAAGTGAAGTAGGAAATCATGTAAGAATAAATAGAAGGTGGAGAATTTATAAATATCACGTTAGAATACATTGATGGTGTAACAGTTTTTACAATGTTGGCCAATCATGAATTGCACCATGTACGGTAAAATTGTTGACTGTTTGTAACAATTAGTAAGTCATGCAACGTAGTTTGAAACTATTATTAGATAGTGTATGCACGGAAAATAGAAAAGTATTTTAGGGATTTTTACGTTGTCATATAATAACAAATAACTATGCACGATAATTGGTTGAGTTTATAGTAATTATTTTAGAAGGCATGCCAACATTGAGAGTGCATTGAAATTAAGCTCATTATTTGGCTGTTGTTGGTGAGGATAGTTTGAGATTAGGTGTGAGTGAGGATAGTTTGGTCATATTAAACATGATGGATTTCTTCGTTCATGATTGCACTTGAATTTGATTGGATTATTGCCTTGCTGGATTTAGATTGCATGTAAGTACTAATGAACATGGGAAATTGGGTCAGTGGGATGTGAATTACTGTAATGTCAGTCGTGTTTTGTGAAGTGTTAGCAATTTCACATTACTTAATAACACTTTTGAAGTAGCTTGCTTTCAGGAGTTGTGGGAGTAGGAGTGGCTGGAGTGCTTCTTCTTTCAGGGCTTACCTTTGCTGCCTTATCTCTTGGCAAAAGGACTGGTTCCAGTAAGTTATCTTCGCTTGCTTATCTCGGTTGTAATCATTAAGTTACTTGTAAGGCTTACATGTGAGTTAATTAAATTGTTTTCTGTTTAACTAAACTTCTGTGTTGGAAATTGGAATGTGTATGGCTGGATACAGGACCACAACAGCACATGAAGCCCTTGACTACCCAGCAGGAGGAAATTTTGTCTTATGATAACCAAACTACAGAACAAGCAAATGTTGATAAGACGGAGCAAGGAAATGATGAAATAGAAGGTCAGATAGATAGGTCCAATGATTATTCATCTTCTGAGTTGGGTAATATTCACCGTGACTATAGTATTGTTGATGATTCTGTTATAGGATCCCAGTTGATATATGATAGTAAAAATCCCTCCGATGATGTTGATGATGCCACTAAACATATATTTGTTGAAGAAGACTTACAGCATGAATCAGCTTTTGATAACAAAGTTTTTGCCAGTAAAAGCCCAGTGTCACTTGAATCTGAAAATACTGTTGATTCTTTTAATGCTTATGGATTTAGAGATTTTGATAGCAACCCTACTGTAGATACAGCAGAATCTACTGCCAATCTTAAAGAAAACGTATTCAATGTTGATCCAGGAGATCTGCTCAATCATGATGGTGCTAAGCCACCACACATTAATACTGTTCAGAATGATGAAATAACCAGTTCAAGTGGAAGTGTAAGTTTTGGTTTTACCGAAACCTATTCTGGTTCAGGTGCTGATAACGAGACAGAAATTGTTAGTGTTGTGGTCAATCCTGAGTCAAATGACACGATTTCAGATCCTAAGGTTTTCAATGAAGCTGTTCAAGAGAATATTCTATCAGCTTCAAAGGAGGAAAACCTTGATCTTAACAAAATTCCGCAGGTCTCTGCCGAGGGAAATGAGCCATCCCTTGAAGAGTGGAGCATTCCTGGAAATGATGTTTATGAAAAATCATCTGTTTTATCGTCAGCCAATACACTGGTAGATGAGCAGGTTATAAATGATAATTATGAGGTTGATGAAGTTAAATCTGAATCTCCAAATTTTGGATCCTTTTTCTCTGTTCCTGGTATCCCCGCTCCATCCGTAGTTTCTTCAACTGTACAAGTGTTTCCTGGAAAGGTTTTAGTTCCTGCCGCCGTTGATCAAGTCCAGGGGCAAGCACTAGCTGCTTTGCAAGTTTTAAAGGTAGTTGTTTGTTTTTTATTTTCATGTATAAAGGTGACTATAATGACATTTGCATTTGTAATTTAATTATAGTTTTTTATCCACTTGTTGTTATTGTTCACTTGGATATTTTTACATTCTTAGGTCATTGAGCCCCATGTTCAACCTAGTGATTTATGTACTCGTCGTGAATATGCTCGCTGGTTGGTCTCTGCTAGCAGCACTCTTTCAAGGTAGTAGTTTATTTGTTCCTTTTACATTTGATGTGAATAACAAAATGTGTTACATATGTAATGTGTAGTACTTGACATTACATGTGCTTTTCTGGTTTGTTAGGAGCACTGTATCGAAAGTGTATCCTGCCATGTACATAGACAATGTTACTGAGCTTGCATTTGATGATGTCACTCCTGAGGACCCTGATTTTTCTTCCATTCAAGGTCAGTATGTGATGTCATAATTTTTTAATATTACAACTCTTTTCTGTATTCATATTCTGTCTAAATAAGATCCAATATTGATTTTCAGGCTTGGCAGAAGCTGGACTCATTGAGAGCAGGCTTTCAAGACAAGATATACAGTTGTCTGGTGATGAAGATGATGACCCATTTTACTTCTCCCCTGGAAGGTATGTTCTGTCTGAATTTGGTTATCTAATCTGTGGTTACATTTTTTGTACTCTCTGCAGCTGTACAGTCATACATGATTATTTCAATTGAACTTTAGACTTGATCTTTCATCTCATTTTTTCTTAGTGTGCAGTTGCACAGCCTTCTGTTTGAGATGTAATTTTAACTTTGTATGGTGTAGGCTACCATTGTGACCACCTTCTATGTTATTTTCTGCAGTCCTCTATCACGTCAAGATCTTGTCAGTTGGAAAATGGCCCTGGAGAAAAGACAGCTTCCAGAAGCTGATAGAAAGGTTGCTCAACTTGTTTCTTTGTTTGATATTTTTAAGCTATCTTCTCAATTCCAACTTCATTGAAGTAAATGAATGTGTTGATCTAATCCATTGACTGATGAGCAGACACTGTACCAACTTTCTGGTTTTCTCGACACTGATAAGATACATCCGAATGCATGCCCTGCCCTAGTAGCTGATCTATCGGCTGGCGAGCATGGAATAATAGCTCTTGCATTTGGTAATTATAAAAAAATGTTTAATGATATGCTTGATAGTGAATTGTGATTGATCTCCATATTATTTGTTTAATGTTTCTCTTCTCCCAATTATTTATAATTTTTTAATTTTCAATCTTTCTTATATTTTTGGGGCTTGAAATATTCCAGGTTATACAAGATTATTCCAGCCAGATAAGCCAGTAACAAAAGCCCAAGCAGCTATGGCTCTAGCTACTGGAGAAGCTTCTGAAATAGTTAGTGAAGAGCTTGCACGCATTGAGGCAGAATCTATTGCTGAAAATGCTGTGGCTGCGCATAGTGCTTTAGTAGCGCAGGTAGAGAAGGATATCAATGCAAGTTTTGAGCAGCAGCTTTTCATAGAGAGGGAAAAGATTAGCGCTGTTGAAAAAATGGCTGAGGAGGCAAGACTCGAGTTGGAAAGGTTAAGAGCTGAGAGAGAAGGAGATAACCTTGCATTGACAAAGGAGCGTGCTGCTATTGACTCAGAAATGGAGGTTTTTTCAAAGTTAAGGCATGAGGTTGAGGATCAATTACAAATCCTTATGAATGACAAGGTAGAAATAGCACATGAAAAAGAGAGGATTACCAAACTCCGGGAACAAGCAGAAGTTGAAAACAAGGAGATTTCCCGTTTACAATATGAGCTAGAGGTAGAACGAAAAGCCCTGTCTATGGCCAGGTAAAATCATGAAACTTTTATGGGCAACTAAATTATGTTATATTAGTTTTCAATTTTAGCTTTTTAGGATTGGTAAAAGCAGATATATGGGGAGAGAAACAGTGACAAATATATTTTATTTTCCTTTCACTTTTACCTTGGGCTAGGATGAATTACACAATTACTCTCCATCTCGTGTATCAACTCACATGGAAGGGACTTAAATCCGAGTAATAGATCTAACATGAGTAAAATGAAACCTGATAGATTGTTCTATGTAAAAGGGTGCATTCGCCTCCTTTTTTTGGATAAAATTGAAAAAACATTATTCTTTTCTTTTCATAGTTTCAAATCAATGAAAATAATTTTGAAGTTAAAAATTTGGATTTGAAAAAGATGCTGCGATTGTTACTGTGATATGCTTGGCCCATTATTGTTCATAGTGAATCAATGAAGTACTGACAATAAATATTCAAATATATATATATATATATATATATATATATATATATATAT
>Ga0123342_1002162_pt1 | contig 32907 bp, 32 predicted proteins | sample Turbeawhitnodule_FD_89960 | JGI IMG/M metagenome (GOLD analysis project Ga0123342, IMG submission 89960) | Root nodule microbial communities of legume samples collected from Mexico - Turtle bean Mexico white nodule | ecosystem: Host-associated > Plants > Roots > Nodule | place: Mexico: Nepantla... | reverse complement strand
GTTTCTATTATTGTTAAATGGTTTCTAAATTGGTATCTAATTAGCTACCAAGGTTTTTGCTACCAAATTTAGAATCTAAATAATTGGTAGTTAAAACCTTGGTAGCTAATTAGATACCAATTTTGAAACCACTTAACAACAATAGAAACTAAATTAGAAACCAAAATTATTTTTAGTCTCCAAAATGGTCTCTAATTTGAGCACTATAGCAACTAATTATTTTTTATCTCTAAAATTAGTTTTTATTTAATGATTTTCTTGTAGTGCAAATTCTGTTTGAAATTAATAAGTTAATAAATTTGTCTGCAAAATTATATGTTATTAATTGATTTGGTTCTTAAAATTGTATGAACGATTAAATTACTCCCTGAAATTAATCATGTGTTAAATTAGTATTTACAAATTAAAAAGTATCAATTAACTTAGTTTAAGAAGAGAAATTAATATCTAATTATACAACTTTTTACTCTTAAAAAATATGTTTAAATTTGTAAAGTTCACCTCTAGTCCCTTCTCTCTATACTTTTTTTTTCATATCTTATCTATTTTAAAATATGATCACATTTTGCAGTAATTGGTAAATTAGGGATAATTTCTACCCGTTCAAATTTTCGAACAAAGTCATGTTTATTCTAAATATTTTCCACTTGTTTTTTTATGATTTTTCTATCAATGTTGGTGGAGTTAGTTAAGAAAATTAATCATCTCAACTTGATTAACACATAATACTAAAATTTGGCTATGTTTGAATAACTTGTTCCAAGTCCCCAAATTTTATGTGGCATTACTAATTGATACTGGGAGGTGGCTTTGAAGTAAAATATTTTGAGTAAGAAAAACTAATTTTATCTTTCAATAAAATCCTAAGTTAAAGGATTTGAGTATGAACATGATGTGGTCACAAGTTCTAAGCTTCTCTTAAGAGGTTTACTTTGTTAAATGAAATAAATGTTATTTGATGAAAACTCTTTGAATTTAAACAATTTGAAAAGTGGTTAATTATTTAGATCGATTGTGAGATGTATTTCAAAATTTAAGTCTTGGAAATATTTGTCAAATTGTGATTTGAATGAGATATACTTGTATATATAAATCAAGGCATTATAGATTTAAGCTAATTTTTATTGATCTTTACTTCAAATTCGCTCAATGCCAACTCCCTACGCTCAAGCCGAAGGAGATTCAGTTTTGGGTGCTTTCTACCTCAATTTTGCTCAACATTAGTTCCCTGTGCTCAAGCGAAACTCTCTGCACCGATCAATTTCGCTAAGCTCTTGCTTCTTTTCTATAGGTCATAAATTCAATTGACTCTTATGAAAATTAATCATTTTGCAAAGTGTAAATGAGTACAACTTTTTAACATTAATATTTGATTAAATTCATACAACTTAGGTGTCTAAAACAAGTAAATCAGAAAATGTAAAATAAATATTGGTTTATATATTCAATTGATTTGTGATTTTTTTAAAATGTTATGTATTGGATGAAAATTGTTACTGAAAATGAAATTGTGTGAAATTAAGATCATACATTTGGGATAATGTGAGTCGTTGTTTGTATATTAAGTATGAACACCTGTGTTGTAATAAAGATCATCTATAGCTTGGTTCAAGTCACATAGACTAAAATATTAAGTGGTGAGAAGTTGATGAGAGAGTTCTTACACACTTTAACCACATGTAGATACACAACTTGGGTTGTAATGAACTTATCATAATTTCTTCTCTTAGGTTTATTTGTAAATCTAAGTCTTAGGTATTGGGCTGATAAAAAAAAAAAATAATCTTAGGTATTGTTGATGTAACTATCTAATAAGACATACTTGATACGTTCCAGAAGACGTCAAACAATATTCCACTTGTTGAATATATAGATTTCTATGTGATCTATATTTATGTTATATGGTATTGGAAGAAGATTGAATGATTATGATTTATTAATTGAAATGTTTTTTTTATATGTATACTTCTTCTTATCATTAAAATTTATTTCAATAGTCGTAAATGGCTGGCTTATTTTGTAAAGTGCAATGATTTTAGGAGCATATACAGAAATATAGGTGAAGGAGCATCTAGACAATAAATTTTATAATTTTCATGTGAATATATATATATATATATATATATATAATTATAAAAAGAATTAAAAACAAAAAATATTTGTTAGTTATTTTGAATAAGAAATTTAGATAATTATAATAGAAAAAGTAATTATGGCGTTAGTATTTTATCAAATAAAAAATTGTTTTTACTTATTAAAAAAATCTTTTAATTAAAATTACAATAAAAGTAGCTAAAAGAAATACAACCCTTCTGTACTGAAGATAAATTTATCAAACAAAAACTACACTAAAAAGTTAAAAATAAATAAATTTGCTTTATATAATAGTATCTGACTAATAAACATAATCAAGTATTAATTTATATTTTCATTATTCTTAAAATGACCGACTTATTGATAATTTATAATTTAAAAATAACTGTGAATTTATTTATTTATAAAATCTATAATTCATTATAGTTTCAAGCATTTAATTAATTGGTGATATATAAGTGTGGAGAGTATTTATATTTGGGTGGTGACATGTTTAGAAAACATTTACTTCACAAATTTTTTTTAGTTATATTTAATTTATTTTTTAATTTAAAATATTTTGTGTGGTAACATCTCACCACCCCTTTATATTTTATTAATTTTAAAAACAAATTTAACAAATGATTACGATTTGAAATTAAATTTATGGTTCATGAAAGATGTTAGCATAAGAGAGTTAACCAACCTCATTTCAACTGGTCCTACCACAAACAAGTGCACCCCATTTAGCTGTGATTTCGTTGCATAGAGTTATACACTGTTTAAACCCGCTCTCTCTCTATATATATCGACCCAATTCAAGACTCATGAACAACACAGTACAACACAGGTAGTAGTTGTTCTTGTGAGTTTGTTTTTCTTGTGAAAACCGACATTGTTTAATGATTCTCGGTGCTGCTATGGCCACGGGTAATAACATGTCATGCCCTGCACCCATGAAGGCCACGTCCAACGGAGCGTTCCAACATGAAAACCCTCTCGATTATGCGCTTCCTCTGTTAATTCTACAAATTTGTTTGGTCGTTGTTTTTACTAGATTTCTTGCATTCCTCTTCAGACCCCTCAGACAACCCAGAGTCATTGCTGAGATCATCGTAAGTTTTTCTTTCCCCACCATCCAAATGATTTTTGCTTCCTTTTATCAAAAACAAGTGTGTTCTCGTGATTGTTAGAAAACGGGGTTCCCCTTCCAGTGATCATGTATTTAGGTACTCATGGGCACGCCCATGTTTTCTTTTTTTTTTTTACTATTATTTTAACTGCAGAATTCGGTTGAAGTTGTTTATTGAAAAATGTTCACTTTGCATGTCCTTTTTAAAAAGAAGAGAGATATAGAAAAAGAAAAAATATACACTTAATAGAAGTAACTAATGACCCAACACTTGGGTCAATCTTGTTAAAGTTTAACTATGTAAATGCGTTAAAAAGACTATATTGTATAAAAGAAACTTGTGATGTATAAAGAAAGGGGATTTTTTGTTGTTGTAGAAAGTGGATAAAAATGTTGAGTATATACCAATAATGTTGTTGTTAAAATTGTAGGGAGGAATACTTCTAGGTCCATCTGCTATTGGGCGAAGCGAGAAGTTTAAGAATGCGGTTTTCCCAGAGAAAAGCATAACAGTTCTTGACACAGTGGCCAACATAGGACTTTTGTTTTTTTTGTTTCTCGTGGGGCTAGAGCTTGACATGCGTGCGATTCGACGTACTGGTCACAAGGCCTTAGGAATTGCCCTCTGTGGGATCACTGTGCCTTTTGTTCTTGGCATTGGCACTTCCATTGCCCTTCGAGCCACTGTATCCAAAGATGCTGAGCTGTTGCCTTTTCTAGTCTTCATGGGTGTTGCTCTCTCAATCACCGCCTTCCCTGTCCTTGCTAGGATCCTGGCTGAGCTTAAACTCCTCACCACTGATGTTGGTCGCATTGCAATGTCTGCTGCTGCTGTCAATGATGTTGCAGCTTGGATTCTTCTTGCTCTTGCCATAGCCCTTTCTGGTTCTGACGCATCCCCCTTTGTTCCTATCTGGGTATTACTCTGTGGTGCTGCTTTTGTCATCTTTGTTGTGTTTGCCATTAGGCCATTGCTTGTGGCTATGGCTAACAGTTCCCTGGAGGGTGAGCCAGTGAAGGAGGTGTACATATGCATCACACTGACTCTGGTTTTGGCTTGCAGTTTTATCACAGATATTATTGGAATTCATTCCCTCTTTGGGGCTTTTGTGGTTGGTACTGTTATGCCCAAAGAAGGTTCCTTTTCTGGAGTGTTGACTGAGAGGATAGAAGACCTGGTGTCTGGTCTTTTCTTGCCACTTTATTTTGTGTCCAGTGGCTTGAAAACTAATGTGGCAACAATTAAGGGAGGACTTTCTTGGGCAATGCTAATGCTTGTTATATTCAATGCTTGCTTTGGGAAGATTATTGGCACTACTGTTGTTTCATTACTGTATAAGGTGCCTTCCAGAGAAGCCCTGGCTCTTGGATTTCTCATGAACACAAAGGGCTTGGTAGAGCTCATTGTTCTCAACATTGGGAAGGATCGTAAGGTATTATGTTTAAACCCATACCAATTTAATTATACCATCATTTTACAATTATTTGCGACAAATATATTGTTATTTAATTCTAAACAATAACAATTTATCTTAATATTTAAAATCAAAAGTTGATTGTCAAAGATATCATTTTGTTAATTCATGATAACAATAACACTAATTGTTTTTAAAAGAATTTTTTTGGTTCATACATGTTTATAAATACCCAGCTAGTTGGAAACTCACCCTAAAAAAAAAAATAAAAAAAAAAGTAAATGAAATATCTAATCAATTTTTACTTAAATGAGATTATGAAAAAGGAAGTTAATATGAAAAAGTCACGCGTACTGTTACACACAAGTTTTTATGTCATATCATAATAAAGTCGTGTCAAAGTGACATGATTTTAGTATTGAAGACGAACTTATAGTAATCTGACACAATATTAATTAATGAAAAAAATAGATTTAAACGGGAAGTCATATCATGGCATGACTTATGTATAATTAGATTAGAACTAAAATATGACTTATATGTAAGTTACTATTTATTTTATTTTTATTTTATTTATATACGTGTTTTGAAAAAAAAAAATTTTATATATATGATATTAGTCAATGTAAATATTAAATAAATTTGATGTAAATAATAATATTTATTTAATTATAATTTAAATAAATTAAAAGTATTTATTGAAGAATAACCAGTTATGTAGTATTTTGATTTAAAAATAAATTTTATGTAGGAATTTTATTTTAGAAAAAAATGTTGTTTAACATTATATTGTTTTATATTTGAGTAATACTAATTTTATACATGAAAATGTAATTGTGAAAAAAGGAATATTATTACAGCATTTCTAACATTATTTTAAATTTTATTTATACATTTAGGTGACCCTATTTTATCATATATTAATAGATATTTTTTAAAGATATTAAATAAAAGAAATGTATTAAGAAATTGAAATTATTAATTTAAACACTTATAATATATACTAGAATTTAAAATTTATCTACAATTATCATGAACATTATCAACAAACTTCTAAATAAAAATGATACCTTCATAAAAAAAACTAGTCATATTTCAAATTGAAGGGATATCATAAATTTTAATATATAAAGAATTCATTAGTAAAACAATTCCAATAATATATATATTTGGTTAAGTCTCAAGTTCAATGTATAAAGTTTTATTGTATTTGCGATAATTTTTTCTAAATTATTCCTAAACAATTAACTTTAATGTGTAATTTTTTAAAAAATAACTCCATTTCAATATAAAAAGGGAATAATAAAAAAGGGAATAAAACGACCCCTCTTAAAAAAAACAAGAAAATAACCAAACAGCTGAAACATCCATGCTAGCCTAGTTCCTGTTACATGTTTTTAATTGTTCTTATAAAAGAATTTGTGAGTGTTCTCCTTTGTTCTTATATTTTTTATGAATCATTTTGTATACAATGCAGGTGTTGAATGACCAAGCATTTGCCATTTGTGTTGTCATGGCACTATTTACCACCTTCATCTCCACCCCAATAGTGATGGTTGTATATAAACCAGCTCGCAAAGGAGCACCTTACAAGCACAAAACAGTTCAACGAGATCCTGACACTGAGCTTCGAATGCTAGCTTGCTTCCACAGCACCCGTAACATTCCTTCGCTAATCAATCTAATAGAGTGTTCCCGTGGAACCCAAAGGAAAGGAAAGCTTTGTATATATGCAATGCATTTGATGGTGCTCTCGGAGCGATCTTCAGCAATCACAATGGTTCACAAGGCAAACAAGAATGGCATGCCCTTTTGGAACAAGAAGCGGGATGGCAAAGATCAAATGATCATAGCTTTTCAGGCTTATGAGAAACTAAGCAGTGTCAGTGTGCGCCCAATGACAGCCATTTCTGCTCTCAATAACATCCATGAGGATATTTGTACTACTGCTCACAGAAAGCGTGCAGCAATGATCATCCTTCCATTCCACAAACACCAACGTGTGGATGGATCAATGGAGTCACTAGGACATTCATTCCATGTGATGAATCAACTTGTGCTACGCCATGCTCCTTGCTCAGTGGGAATTTTTGTTGATCGAGGCCTTGGAGGGACAAGCCAAGTGCGAGCTAGTGATGTTTCTTATAAGGTAGTGGTACCCTTTTTTGGAGGGCGTGATGATCGTGAAGCACTTTGTTATGGAATGAGAATTGCTGAACACCCTGGAATTTTTCTCAATGTGTATAAGTTTGTTACTGCACCAGGGACATCATTGCCCTTTGGTGCTAAATTGGTTGAGGTGTCATCAAACAAAGATAGGAAAACAATGGATGTGGTTGATGGCAATAATTATGAAGATAAAGGACAAGATGATCAATTGTGGAGTGAGTTTTTAAGTGCATGCAACAACAACACTCAAGAGTCAATGAAGTATGAGCAAAAGGTAGTGGCAAGCAAAGGAGATATTGAGACAGCATTGAAGGAAATGAATAGATGCAACCTAATATTGGTTGGTAGAATGCCATCAGTGGCACCTTTGGGTAGCCAAAGTGACTGTCCAGAGCTTGGACCTGTTGGAAGCTTTGTTGCTTCTTCAGATTTCTCCACTGTTACGTCAGTTATGGTAATTCAGCAATACAATCCCTCAACTGATATTCATCCCTTGGTGATGGAGGAACCTGATTTCCCAGATATGTCAGATACACCAACTAGTTAATACGGTATTAAAGTTATACTTGTGAACTTGTTACATATTACAAACGAGTTAGATGCTCGTAACTCAGCACTTATGACCATAAATGTTTTCATAAAGTGTTTATCCTTTTAGATTAATGTATTTTTATTTTTTTTTGGATGTTTACTATAGCAAAACTAACAAAATCGTTTTGGATTATTCGGCAACATTACTGCAAAAATACATTTAGACAAAAAATAAATTTAGACAATAGTTTTAAAAGTCTTTAGGCAGCAATTCCAGAACTGCAGTTTTGTGTCGTTTATAATTTTAAATTATAGATGATAGTTAAACAATCGTAGTCTATAAGGTAGAAGTGGTTATTAACAAAATCGCTGCTTATATTATAAGTAAAATAAAATCATATAAGTCCCAGAAGGATATAGCATTAATGAAAAAATGATATTTAATGATGACTTATTAGGAGAATTATAATCCACATATATCATAGTATGTCATGTAGTGGTAATATTGTAAATATAAAGAAATTTATTATGTTAGTTTATGATTATATATTTACCCATCATAATAAATCACGTAGATATATTTGTAACTATGAATGAAACCATGTTGTTTATAATTTTGTTGTCTATAATTTTGAATTATAGACGACGACTAAACAATCGTAGTATATAACACAACTATAAACGACGATTATTAACATAATCATTGTCTATAAGTGGAATAAAATCATAAAAGTCCCATAATAGGGTATAAGCACTAATGAAAAAAATGACATTTATATTATAATAGTTCTAATGCACATGTCATGGTATGTTGTGTAGTGACAGTATTGTAAATATAAAGAAATTACTATGTCAATTATAGATTCAACTAATATAATATATTATTATTATTATGGTTATATATTTACTCGTCATAAAGTGATATATTTGTAAATATGAATGAAACCTAATGTGTGAGTTCTAGTTTTGACCATCATTAAGAAGTCTTTTTTAAATAAAAAGTTAGTTAATCCTTTCTCCTTCATCTCAACTTCTCCTTTCTTGACAACCTAAGTGCTACTTCTCTTTCATTCTCTACCGTATAATTTCAACCATAGGCGCTCACATTCTTCCAATAAAGGCATTATTTTTGTCCAATTCATTTTTGTTTGAATTGTTTTGGGAGTCTATCTTGGAACGCTCCCTTTTAGTCCCTCATCGAGCTTAGACGACTCAAACAATGACGCTTGGGGAAAGACAATACCATTCTCATTTCTTTCTCTCTTCTCGTTCATTTTTGCTCTTTTGCATATTCGAAACCCAATTTTCTGAAACTATCAAATATAATTGTGGTCTCGCACGCACTAGGATTTAGATAAATCATGTTGTGATTGTGCTACGGTGCTCTCGATTGCTGCTTACATCATGGTTGCCTCGTCGCCCGTCACACTGACTTGAAGCCCCATACCTCTGGCGACTTCTTCATCATCGTCACACAGGCCAATTATAGTCTCGAAGATCAAAGCCAAGTCTTCACCTCCCCCTCCTTTACCTACGTTATAGTCTATGATGGCCACGGCGACCCCAAAGCTTTTAGATTCGTCAACTAAAGACTTTTTCCTTGTTTACACAATAATTCATCCATCCATGAATCCTTCTCTTACTTGAGTTTAAGATCTAGAACCAGTTCAACCTCACTTGTTTCTTTCTCTCAATTTCATTTATTATCATATTATTATTGTTGTTCTTGTTATGATATTATTATTGTTGTTGAAATTAAAATATTGAATGGCTTTGATTTATTTTAAAATATGAGTATATTTATTAAATTCAATAGCCTCTTTTATGAAGAATATTTTTTGAAGATATGATATTGATTAGGGATGACAATGCGGGATGACCCGTCCCGCATTTAGCTCACCTCACGTAGAATATGTGGAATGATTTTACTAGCGTACCCCGCATAAGTGTTGGTCCGCATAATATATGACTACAAATTTTGAAATGTAAAATTCAGAGATTTCCGAGATTATAGAATCTGGAAGTTAAAAATTTGTGTTTCAAATTGTATAATATTCCAAATAACACAATCTAGAATACAAATTTGTATTTTAGATTATAGAATTTGGAATGGATAATTTTAGAATTTTTTTAGAATATGAGGTTGCATGAAGAAAATATGGGAGATGCAGAAAGAAATTTCTAGATTTTTAAATTAAGAGAGTTATGTGGGCTAGCCCGCCCTTCCCCGCACTTGGCCCGCGTGGATTGCATGTTATGAGGGGCAGGCCTAAACAGGCCAGCAGGTTGGAATAGACAGTCCGCCTCACATTTTTTCTCATCTAACCGCATGTCGGACAGAACAACCTGTCCTGCTTTGCCATCCCTAATATTGATATTATGGTATGGAGCAAAATTTCTCTATTTGAGACAAAACAGAATCGCTCGAAGGTTGACACTACTGATGCTAACAGGAGCGGTGTCATCTTGCAAAAAAGGTCATGGTTGTTGATTTCCAATACTTATTCTATGATCAAACCCCAATCGAATTTGGTGAGTAGTTTTCTTCGAGAGTGTCCATGGATGGGAATTAGGGATTGAACTAAGAACTGGAGAGAAAAAATATTTATTGGAAATTCTTCGAGTAGTGTTTCTTCTTATTGTCCATGCATTTGGAACTTTGTGCACTTCATAATGTCGGAAATGATGTTTTCTAGATGTGTGGCATATGTATTATTGCTTTTTTGGATACTAAGAATCAGTTTCCCCTTTAATGCATATAATTAGTTGAATTATGTTTCAAGACTATCAGTTGAAAGTTACATGGTGAGCCTTTGTTGTGACCTCCAAATATTTTGTATTCCTTTTTTAATTACGACATTAATCTTCATATCAAGAATTAGGCAAGAGAAAGCGCTTCATGTTGTATTAGTTATCACATGGACATGACTTTTGAATCATTGATTTGTAAGGAGATAGTTGTAAGAAGAAATGTTAGAAACCCAAAAATTGGTTGAGTTTTCGTAAAATAGTTGAGAAATAGAGAAAGGAAAAGGAAAGTGGATGTTTTAGCATAGTTTATAGTTTATTGAATTACCGGGAAAGAACCCTTATGAGGGAGAATTCTCCAATCAAGTATGTCTCCTTCATGTAGGGCTACACTTTTGATAGTAGTGCTAATACTCAATTCTCAAATGATAACGAAAATTTGAAGAATGATCATCTACATATTTAAGCTAACTACCCTCCTCACGAAAGACCCTCTAACTCGTGCATGAGACTATATAATAAGTGGTCCGATAGAGGGTGGCCTAATCAACCTAACAAAATTTCGCTAGGATAAGCTCTAAATGATTTTGGTACCATAAAAAATTATTAAAGCTATAATTCACAAAGACCATAAGCAAAAAAGAGGACCAAGAGGAAAAAGATGCAAGAGAGAAAACTTGATTTCATTGAAAAATAAATATCAAAAAATTGAAACCTTAACTGTTGAAAATCAAAACTTTAGAAATTTAGAAAACTGAACAAAGAAAGGGTGCACTGAATTGAACATATATGTTGGCTATTAATAGCCATTACACAGAAGCAGAAAAAATAAATTCTACGCTTTACAAACGTACAACGTAGTTGCTAGAATCTCTCCTAAAGAATAGGTCTTTATTGTAACAGACTTATTTGAAACAATAAACTAAAACATAAAAGACAAAACTATAGCTAACATTCCCTCCCTTAAACTAAAACATATGTATTTAGTTTATTTCTTATGCATTAATCATTCCAAGCATACCAAGCAGTTTTTTAAACTGCTCCAACATAAGTGGCTTTGTCATCAAATTTGCAATTTGTTCTTGAGTATTGCAATACTTTAGTTCCAGAACACCATTCACCAAGTCTCTCAGGAAATGAAATCTCACATGAATATGCTTACTTTTTCCATGAAAAACTGGATTCCTAACCAACTGAAAGCTAGAGCTCTATCACAATGAATTATAGTCCATTCATCTTCCTCCATAATCCTCTTGAGCCATATACACTGACATGCACAGAGAATTGCTGCAATATATTCAACCTTAGTGGTAGACAAAGTCACCACTGGTTGTTTTCTTGAATACCATGATACAGCTTCAGACCCTATCATGAACACATATCCAGAAGTACTCCTTCTATCATCAAGATCACTAACATATCCACTATCTGTAAATGTCAAGAGTTTTACATTGCTTTCTTTCTTCTTATAGAGAATGCCTAGCTCAGTTGTTCGCTTCACATACCTCATAATCGTTTTGACTGCCAACCAGTGTGACATGGTTGGCCTAGAGATGTACCTGCTAATGAGACTTACAACATAGATTAAGTCGGGACGAGTCACAGTTAGATACATGAGACTTCCAACTACTTGCTTGAATAAAGTTGTATCAACTTTAGTTCCTCCTTCATCTTTTGTTAGCTTTGTACCGGGTACAATTGGATTTTACATCATTGCTACTTGCCATTACAAACCTTGCTAACACCTCTTGTTCATATCTTCTTTGACAAATAAAAATCCCATTTAAATTTTGCAACACTTGGACTCCAAGAAAGTGCTTCATTCTTCCCATATCAAACATATCAAATTCCATCATCATTGATTTTTTAAATTCATTGCACATGCTCATATCACTTCTAGCGAAAATTAAATCATCTTCATAAAGGCTTACTATCAAAATATTACCCCCATTTGACTTGGTGAACAAAGTATGTTCATTGGAACATTTCTCAAAGACTTCACGTAAAAAATGAGCTTCAATTTTGTTGTACCACACCTTTGGTGCTTGCTTGAGGCCATATAATGCTTTCTTTAATTTGTAGAAATTTTCTTCTTTTCCTTCTTTAATAAATCCTTCTGGATGTTGCACAAAAACTTCCTCCTTGAGATCACTGTGAAGGAAGGCACTCTTGACATCAAGCTGAAAAACTTTTCATCCACATTGTGTTGCTACTGCAAGTATTACTCTAATGATGTCATGTTTTGCTACTAGTGTGAATACTTCAGTATAATCTACTCCATAACGTTGTGCATAACCCTTGGCTACCAATCTTGCCTTATATATTTCTCCACATCCCCATTTTCATTAAGTTTGGTCTTAAAAACCCATTTAACTCCAATGGGTTTAACACCTTTAGGCAAATCCACTAGTTCCCAAGTCTTGTTCTTCTTTATAGCTTCAATTTCTACTGCCATAGCCTTTCTCCACTTCCTACTCTTGACTGCATCTTCAAATGGGAATGGATCATCTGATGTGGCTATCAACATTGCATGCATATCTTCCTCTTCTGAAAGACCTTCCCCTATTTCATAATCCTCCATCTAGACCGATTCTTTTCTTATTATTTCACCCTCCCTTCAACTACCACTTCTTCAGTGTTTACTTCATTTGAAGATAAGGTATCTAAGTTGTTACTACCATCTGAAGCATTCTCAATATTTTCCTATAATTCATTTAAGTTGAACTCACCTCCTCTATCTGTTCTCAAACAAATTATATGTGCTTCAATTTCCTTTTCAACACCTGCTTTTGAATTTCTTAAATGCAACAAAAGCTTCTGATTTCTTATGTAAGAAATAAACCCAAGTTTTTCATGAAAAATCATCAATAAAACTTATGATGTACCTTTTATCACTATTGGACGTTGGTTTGATTGGTCCACATAGATCAGAATGCACAAGTTGAAGTTGCTTCAATGCTCTTCATGAATTATGCCTTGGTATAGATTCTCTATGTTGTTTTCCAACCAAGCAAACTTCACATAATCTCTTTGGAATTTTGAGCAGAGGCACGCCATTTACCATATTGTTGTATGCAAGCGTTCTCAATCCCGTATAACTCAAATGGCCAAAGCGGCGATGCCACAAATGTGATTCTTTTTTAGAAAAAACTTTATCTTAAAGACAAATAGAATTCTTTGTTGATCCCATAAATGCTAATAGATAAAACATTCCATTTCCACTCATGTTAGTATGCATAATTAACCATCTTTGAGGATGATAGATTTTACTAGTGCCTTGCTTAATTAAGATGGCTAAAGCCTTCTCCTGAAGTTGTCCCATGCTTAATAAATTGCTCTTCAATTCAAGTATGTAAAAAACATTTGAAATTACCTGAGTGAGGCCATTCACTTGAAAACGTACGCTTCCCTTAGCAACCACTGCCATTCTGGTGTCATTACCATGCTTTATAGTTTGTATAAATCCTTCCTCCAGCTCTGAGCACTATTCTTTGTTACCAGTCATGTGATTGGAGCACCCAGAATCAAGGAACCAAATTTCTTCACTTTTGGTTTGATCAAAGTCGACATATGACATCAACAAAAGCTCTTATTCTTTTTCTTGTTCATCATAGTTTACTTGTTTCTCCCAATCAAGACACTCATATTGATAGTGTCCCAATTGATGACATTTAAAACATTCTATTGTGGCTTTGTTTTGAGATAACCTCCATTTTCCTCTACCTCGACCTCCTCGGAATGAGCCTCTTCCCCTTCCTCTTCCTGACTTATCATAAGATACCCTTAAGGCTTGTTCTTCCTCCTGACACTCTAGCATTCTCTGTTTTTGAACAAGCAGACTTCCATGGAGCTCATCAATAGTCATGGCATCTAAATCATTTGACTCCTCAATTGAACATACAACATAATTGAATTTGGGAGTCAAAGATCTTAAAACCTTTCTTACCACTGTGCTTGATTGCATATTTTCACCATTTACCTTCATCTTGTTCACCATTGTTAGGGTTCGTGCAATAAAGCTATCAATCCTCTCTCCTTCATTTATATTCAACATTTCAAACTCCTTTCTCAAAGCTTGTAGTTGTGTTTTCTTCACCTTGGTGGATCCCTGGTATTTCTGCTTCATCGAATCCCAGATCGCCTTTGACGTACTTTTATCAAGAATAGTTTCCATGATCTCCCTATCAATTGCTTGGAACAATAAATTCTTGACCTTTATATCCTTGAGCTTAGCTTCCTCGACGCCCTTCCTCTGCGTTTCACTTGCTGATGAAGTTCCTATCGCTGATGACGAAATCCCTTCACTCACCTGATTCCACATCTCCGTGCTCCTTAAGAAATTCTCCATCAACATTTACCAATGGTCGTAGTAACCGTCAAACTTTGGGGTCACAAATTTATTTGAGGTTGTCATGCTTCACTCACCCTCACACTCCTATTTTAGTCAGGTCCCTTTCCTAGCTCTGATACAAAATGTTGGTAATCAGAACTTTAGAAATTTTAGAAAACTGAACAAAGAAAGGGTGCACTGAATTGAATAGACTTGTTGTCTATTAATAGCCATTACACAGAAGTAGAAAAAATAAATTCTACGCTTCACAAACCTATTTGAAACAATAAACTAAAACAGAAAAGATAAAACTATATAAGTTTTAATAGCATGTAGTTATTAAAAAATGATTAAGTTTTAAGTTATCATTTTACAAATTTGTGATGAAATCATTATGTAAATATGTTATATAACTCTTTTAAAATAGAGTTAGTAGTTAGTTTTGGTTTTGTTTTCAAAACAAAATAGTTGTATTGTAACAAAAAGTGAGTTTATAAGCCTTTTAAGGGTGCTTTGAATGAAATATAACAGTTTTAGTTCTATCCTGCCAACATTTGTGTTGTGAAAGCATACCTTTGTGTGTGTGAGTGAACACCAAGTGAGAACATTGTGAGTTAGAGTGATCCAGCGAAAAAAAGGGAGATTATTACTGGAATCAACCTTAACAGTGGTATCAGTTTGTTAGGTGAGATGGTGTCCAATAAAGAATTAGAATCAAGGGTGGACTCTTTGGAGAAACTGGTGGCAAATTCCCAAGAAGCAAACCATTACAAGGTTTACAACAGTTGTTGAAGGTTTAATTTCTTCCATGTCTGCTAGGGGCATTTTACAACAGCTTTTGTATTCTTCTTGCACAAATCAAGAACTTGTCATGAATTCTTCTTCGGTGCTTGATAGAACCCAGTTGCATTTTCCATCATTTGATGGATCCAATTTTCGGGATTGAAGGTTCAAAGTGGAGCAATTTTTGGAATTTGAGGACATCCCAATACAACAAAGAGCAAGATTATTGTTGCTTCCGATGGAAGGCAAGGCTTTTGCATGGCAACATCATTACATTAAGAATTTTGATTTCCAACATCAATCTTGGACATAAATCTTAAAGGATGTGGCTCAAATATTTTATGATGGTGCCTTTGATGATCTTGTGGCTGATTTGGCTCATTTAAAAAAAGGAAGTTCTTTCGTTGATTATTTGGAAAATTTTGATAATCTGTTGGCCAGAGTTATGCTTTTTGAAGAAATTGCTTTGATTTTTTTCTTGTCAGGTTTAACTGTGAGATTAGAGAAATCAATTTGTTTACACAAACCTTCTACACTTTAAGAAGTAGTGCAGTTAGCCCGTCTCCAGGTAGATGAATTACAGGAATTGACTAAGGAAATTCATGGGATTTCAATGGGAAGTTCAGAGGAGCAACACAGGAATTTTAAGACAGGGAATCAGTCCCAACTTTACTATAAATCCACACCTATTACTACATTAGAAACTCATGTTGCACCAAGTTCCTTTAAGCCAATATTAGGATTGGACAACAAGACTAATACTGCAGGTTTTATTTCAAGAAAAGAGGTTAGTGAACGTATCTCTAATGGGTTGTACAGATTATGTGGTGAAAAATGGGATAAGAACCATATAAATAAATGTAAGGTTTGGGGCAAATTAAATGTTATTTTTGTTTCCTAGGATCAGATGGAGGAGAAGGATGATTTAGACAAATATGACAGGATGGATTTAATTACACACAGTCTGGAATTGTTTCCTGAGTCGCCAATACATGTTTCTTTACATGCACTTCAAGGAGTGACTGGTAGGAGTACTTTATAGCTAACTGGTATGATTAAAAAACAAAGGATTTCATTTTTAATGGACACAGGTAGCACCCACAATTTTATTAGTGAGAAGTGGATGAAATCATTGGGTTTAAAGACAATTTTCATCAATTATTTTTCAGTATTTATGGCTTCGGATAGACAACTTGGAATCACTAAACAGTGACTTGGGGTTGAATGGAAGTTTCGTAATCAGACTTTCCAGACTGACTTTTTGGTATTACCTAGTGTTAATTTTGGAGTTATTTTGGGCATGCATTGGTATCAAACATTAGGGGAGATTGTATGGAATTGTGCACAACTAACTATGAGCTTCAATCATAAGGGAGATAAGGTGACTTTAGTAGGAGAAAAACAACAAAATGATAATTTTCAGATTTTCAGTAAAGTTAAGCCTGCAGAGGGTCAACCTATTTTATTAGCCATACAAGGTGCATCTACTTTTCAAAGCAACTACTTTTCAAATTGCATCACATTCTCAGTTTCTTTGTTTGAGTGCACAACAACAACAACTAGATAAATTTTTAAATCAGTTTAAATATATTTTTCAAGAACCTACGCAACTTCCACAACCTAGAAGGTATGACCATAGAATCATTTTAAATAGTGACATCCCTGTTTATTTGAAACCTTATGGGTATCCTCATAATTAAAAAACTAAAATTGAAAGACAAATAAAACAATTGTTATCATCTGGATTTATTAGGGAAAGTTCTAGTTGTTACACTTATCTCTTGGTTTTGGTTAAAAAGAAAGATGGTTTTTGGCGTTGTTGCACTTATTTTAGAAAACTGAATGCTATGACTATTAAAAATAAATTTCTTATACCCTTGATTGAGTATCTTTTGGATGAATTGTATGGGGCTACTTATTTTTCAAAAGTAGACCTAAGAAGTGGTTATAATCAGGTTAGAATGCATCCATAAGATATTTATAAAACAACTTTTAGGACTCATAGTGGTATGTATGAGTGGGTAGTTTTACCTTTTGGTCTTAGTAATTGATGTGAGTTGATTTTAGATTAGCACATTGTAGAGATTACTCTTTTAATTAGCCTTTTGAGATTAATAATTTAAGGTGAGAATCCAAAGAAGATCCCCACTGAACACGAACTTAATCAAGTGGTTAAGTAAGTGTGAAGGTTCACTTCTAGATGGCAAAGAAAAAAACACAATATGGTGAGTATGATGCGATGATTGCAAAAATCAAGAGAACACAATGATTATGATGATGATGACAAAATGAATACCAAAATTAAAGAACATAATAAAATAAAGAAGACATGGAAGGTGGCGCAAAAGGAAAGAACGAAAGAGAAAAAGATGAAAGGATGAGAAATCTTATGGAGTAATGGACAAGAATCATGTCACTTGGAGGATGAGATACTCCAAGATGAGTGGTGAAAGAGTTGTCACTTGAAGTGCTCACACACTCAAGATAAGACCCATTATGAGAACTCTCAAGTCTCATAAAAACACTCCCGCAGAGTTTCTTTACTATTCAAATTCAATGTGTCCAATACATGAGGCAAGACACTTATTTATAGGAGAGAGTGTCTTGGAGAACAAGATAGAGGGGTAGGGGTGTCATTTGTGAGAAGTTTCTAGAAGGTGGGTCAAATAAATCCTAAATCTAGAAGCACTTGTCATGAAAGATGGGTTTGGCACAAGCCCAAATTACTAAGCACACCCTACTCTAGTTTATTCTTCTATTTGGAACTCCCAAACTGAGCCTAATTTATTTACAAACATTTTTGTCTTGTAAGAAGACCAGAAGAAAGAACATTTGATGCTCTGGTCTATGCCCAGTTCTTCTTCTGCTGAGGTCCTTCCAATATTTGGTGGGGCCTTGTCTTGTAAGTTGAGATGACTGATCAAAGTGTGAAGTACCTCTTGTGTCCTTGGTCATTTGCTTGGCTAATTGGGTTGTATTAGTAATGCCTCTGCAACATTTCAAAATCTTATGAATGATATTTTTCGACCTTATTTAAGGAAGTTCATATTGGTTTTCTTTGATTATATATTAATTTATACTAAGACTTGGGCAGACCATATTAGATGTATTGACATAACCTTGACCATATTATGCAATCATGTTTTACTTTTTAATAAAAAGAAATGTAGCTTTGGAAAGACAGGTAAATTATTTAGGACATCAAATTTCTATGCAAGGACAACCTGATCCAGAAAATATTTTGGTTGTTCAAGAATGCCCACAACCTACCAATTTAAAGGAACTGCGTGGATTCTTGGGACTGTCTGGCTACTATAGAAATTTTATTCAGGGTGATGGTGAGATTGCAACACCTTTGACAACTTTACTGCAGAAAAATATTCCTTATGTGTGGGGTGTTTAATATTACTAGATTTTTCCCAATCTTTTACTATTGAAACTGATGCTTCAGGAATAGGGATTGGAGCGGTGCTCATGCAATCTAATCACCCTATTACCTACATAATAAAGTCAATGAGACCTAAATATCAATTGTTATCTACATATGAGAAAGAATTTTTTGCTATTCTATTTGCAATAAAAAAAAGTGACACCATTATTTTTTAGAATAATATGTGGTAAGAAAAACATATCAAAAGGTTTTGAAGCATTTGCTGGAGCAACCACCTACAACAATGTTACAAAATTGGGGTTTGGAAAAGCTCATGGGTTTGGTTTTCCGCATTGAATATAAAAAAGGTAAGGACAATGTAGTAGCAGATGTGCTATCACGAAACCCTACCCAAGGTAAGTTAGCTTCAATGTTTGTAATAACTTCTGAATTAATTTAGAGAGTTAAGGATTCTTGGACAGTAGATCATAAATTACAAAAATTTATTGATAGTATTCGTTTGACTCAAAATCCCCATAAACATACTTTTGAGAATGATTTATTGAGGGGAAAAGGTAAGTTAGTGGTTGGAGACAATGCAAAATTGTGAAAACAGATTCTCCAACACTTTCATGATTCAGTAATCAGAGGTCATTCAAGATATAAGATGGCTTATATAAGAATTAAATATCACTTCTATTGGAAGGGTATGCAAAAAAGAGGTCAAAAAGTGGGTTCATAATTATAAAAAATGTAAGCCTTTACTTCAATTTCCTGCAGGTATGTTACAACCATTATTTATTCCTAATAGACCTTGGAAATCTATATCCATGGACTTTATTGTTGTTCTCCCTAAATCTTGATCTATGACTGTGACTTTTGTTGTTACGGACCGTTTAACTAAGTATGCTCATTTTTTGTTGCTTGCAAATCCTTTTGGAGCGGCTAAGGTGGCAACCCTTTTCATGGACAATATTATTAAGCTTCATGGTTGGCCACAGGACATTATATCAGATAAGGACTCCATTTTCATGAGTCATTTTTGGACTGAGTTGATGCACAAGAATGGTGTCAAGCTACTGCACTGAACGAATTTTTATCCATAGACAGATGGTCAAACAAAGGTTGTAAACAAATCCATCTAGGCTTATCTCTGTTGTGTTTTCGGGGACACTCCTTCCAAGTGGACTGAGTACTTACCTCTCTCGGAATTATGGTACAACACCAAATTTCATACAGTTATACAATTGACTGCATTTGAAGCTTTTTATGGTTATCCTCCTTTTATTCCCACCGTTATACAAGATAAAAAAAAAAATCTTTAATAGAAGCGGTAGCCTGTACTATAAAGACACAAGATGAAATTAATAAGCTATTACAAGCAAATCTAGTTGGGTACAACAACGTATGAAGTTTTATGCTGATTTAAAAAGGACTGACAAGCAGTACAAGGTTGGAGATTGAGTTTATTTTAAAGATTCAACCATACAGACAGACAAATTTATCCAATACACATTTTCACAAGTTAGATGTCTGATATTATGGTCCTTACAAAGTTTTAGAAAGCATTGGCAATGTGGCTTATAAATTAGAATTACCTACTGACTCTAAGATTCATAATGTTTTCCATGTTTCCTTACTTAAACCATCACATGACATAAACCAATATCTACAACTTTACCTTTTGCTGACAGTGATGGTCATTTTCTTCCACAATCATTAGCGATTCTAGCTCGTAGAATGAAGAAACAAAACAATAAATTTGTAGTTGAAGTGTTGGTATAATGGATTGAGACAAATCCATGGGCCGAGAGAAACTAGCTGAAGAAAGAAAGTAGATGGTCTCAACCAGAAGCATGGAAAGGATGACTGATGCCGACCAAGCAACGTTGTTGTTGTCTCTGCAGAGAGTGATGGCCGAGATGAAGAGGAAGAGCTGAGGCGAGTACCGTTGCTAAATGAAGAACACAATATTGTTGTGGGGACGGCCATGGCAGCAGCCGAGGCCAAGATAATGCACTCCGCTCTAAAAAAGAACGTATATTTTTTTTGCGTGGACACCAGTCGACATGCCATGAGTGAGCCCGGGCATCATCACTCATAAGCTGTCAATATTTAAAGAAGCCCGACCGATCTTCCAGAAAAAAGGGATCTAGGCGATGAAAAACGCCTAACGGCAAAGGCAAAGGCCAATAAGCTTCTGTCGACCGGGTTCATATGGGAGGCCTGGTACACGACTTGGCTAGCCAACGTCGTCATGGTCACCAAGCCGAACGACAACTAGACAATGAGCATCAACTATAGAAACCTCAACAGTGCATGTCTGAAAAATTCATACCCCCTACCCAACATCGACCGCCTGGTGGACAGGGCGGTCCGCCATAAAATCTTGAGCTTCCTGGACGCTTATTCTAGCTATAACCAGATAAGCATGCACCTTAAAGATAAGGAGAAGATGACTTTCATGACGGCTGACGCCAACTGCTACTATGAGGTCTTGTCGTTCGGCCTCAAGAACGCATGGGCGACCTATCAGCGCTTCATGAATAAGATCTTCAAAGGGCTAATCGGCCGATGTGTAGAGGCTTATGTGGACGACATAGTAATGAAGTCCAACTCTTTCGACTAACACGTGGAGGACTTTCAGGAGATGTTCAAGGCCCTCAAGGGGGCCAACATGAAGCTCAACCCCGAGAAGTGCATGTTTGGGGTTAAAGGAGGGAACTTCCTCGGCTTCATGCTCACCAATAGGAGGATAGAGGTCAACCCCGACAAATGTCAAGCCATAGTCCGCATGAGAAGTCCGAAAAACATCAAGGAGGTGCAACAAATCCTAGGGTGCTTAACAGCCCTCTCAAGATTCGTCCCCCGACTAGCCGAGAGGACGAGACCGATGGTCCAGATACTTCGAAAGGCCTCCAAGTTCAGCTATGACAACAAATGCGAGGAAATCTTCAAGCAGTTGAAGGATTTCCTAACATTTCCATCAGTCATACAAAAGTCGAGACCCAACCAACCCATCTTGATCTACCTAGCGATCTCGGAGGAAGCAGTCAGCGCTGCATTAGTGTAGGAAGTCGAGGGTGAGGAACGACCAATATACATCGTCAATCGGACGCTCTACGTGGCCGAGAAGAGATACCAGATGATCGAGAATGTGGCGCTGGTCTTGATCCTCACGGCGAGGCGGATGCGCCCCTATTTCCAAAACCACTCAATCACTGTAAGGACAAACTACCCAATCTTTAAAATTTTGTCTAAACCGAACCTTGCAGGGAGGATGATAGGATGCTGGGTCGAGTTTTCCGAGTTCGACATTCGTTATCAGCAACGGGGGGCTATCAAGTCCTAGTGTTTGGCCGACTTCTCGGTCGAGCTGACACCACTACCCACCCTGTCGGCCGGGTGGACACTCTATGCGGATGGCTCATCCAACAAAACAACCTGTTGAGCAGGAGTCGTCCTGGAAGGGTTGGGCGATCTCCTCCTGGGACAAGCACTCCAATTCAGATTTAGGGCGACCAACAAGCAGGCCGAGTATGAGGCCTTGCTCGCTGAGCTAAACCTAGCCTATGACATGGGAGCACGCGAGTTCGTGTGCAAAAGTGACTCACAGGATATGGTCGGCCAAGTCAAGGGAGAGTTCAAAGTGAAGGAGCCTCTACTACAACGTTACTACCATGTTGCGCAAAACAGCATCGTCTGGTTCAACAAAGCACCCTTGGAGCACATATCGAGGGAGGAAAACAAAAGGTTGACGCCTTGTCTAGGTTGTCGGTCACTAAGAAGAAGAGCCACCAGAGATTAGTCATACTGATATGGTTGAGGCACCTTAGTGTGTTTGAGACCGAATGTCTTACAATAGCCGAGGCCGAAATTGATAACTGGATGACACCCATCATCCAGTACCTAGAGGATGGCACATGCAGGCCAGAACAAGAAAAAACCATGAAGCAACAGTGTGTCCGGTACAACATGATCAACAATGATTTATACCAAAGAGGCTACTTGGCCCCCCTGTTGAAGTCATCACCAGCAAGTAAGCTGAGTATGTCCTGATCAAGATCCACGAAGGAGTCTGTGGAAATCACTCGGGGGCACGAACTATGGCCTCTAAAGTCCTGAGAGCATGCTACTACTGGTCGACCGTCTAAGGGGACTATGTCGAGTATGTGAAAAAATGTTCCAAGTGTCAAGAGTTCGGCCCCCTCTACCATGTTAAGCCAGAAGAGCTGCACAGCCTCATCTCCCCATGGTCGTTCGCCATCTGGGAGATGGACATTATCGGTCCTTTCGCATTGAGAAAAGGGCAAACCAAGTTCCTCCTAGTCGGAGTCGACTACTTTACCAAATAGATCGAGGTCGAGCCACTTGCTTCCATCTCAGCCAAAAATGTTCAAAATTTTGTCTGGAGAAACATTGTTTGTCGATTCGGCATTCCGAACACAATCATAACTGACAATGGCCGACAATTCATTGACCGAAGACTTCAGTCCTTTTGCGACGACCTCGGTATCAAGTCAATCACGATCTCGGTCGAGCACCCACAAACCAATGGGTAGGTCGAGGCCGCTAACAAGGTCATACTGAACGAGCTGAAGAAACGCTTGGGCAAGGCAAAAGGCCGATGGACCGATGAGCTAATAGAAGTACTCTGGGAGTACAGGTGCACCCCCAGACAACCACGCAGGAAACTTTATATAGCCTGACGTACGGGATCGAGACGATGATCCTGGTCGAAGTGGGCGAGCTCACCATACGAAGGCAAATGTTCGACCTCACCCTAAACGAGGAAAGCCTAGCGGTCAACCTCGATTTAGTAAGTGAGCTTCGCGACAAGAGCAAGATTCGGGAGACCGCGTGCAAGCTTTAGTCATCAAGGCGGTACAACACAAAAGTTTGACCGAGGAGCTTCCAGAAGGGAGACCTCGTCTGGAGGATGCGCAGCGATGCGAGAAAAAATGAAGGGAAGTTCTCGTTCAACTGGGAGAGGCCTTTCCGAGTCCGAGAAGTCGCAAAAGGGGGTGCTTATCACCTAGAATGGCTCTCGGGTAAAATTGTACTAAGGACGTGGAATGCCGCGCACCTCAAATTTTATTACAGCTGAATAAGTAAGTCACGCACTCTTTCCTCACCTCACCGGGGAGGTTTTGACGAGGCGTTTTTCTCAGAGTACTGGCATTGTTCTCCCTCAAATCCTCGGTTCGGTCTGAATGCAGCCTTAACCGGCATACCCTGACGAGACCGATCAACTAGGTTTGGTATGGATGAAGCCTTAACCGGCATACCCTGCCAAGACCGATCAACTAGGTTTGATCTGGATGAAGCACCATAGGTCGGCGACCCCCATAGAACACGTGGGCCTGGTGAACAGCCCAAAGGAAGCTCTGCTTCAGCAGCTCCTTGGTTTTTTCGAAGTTGCGATCGAGCTCTTCCTCGGCCTCGTTCCTGGCAGCTTTAAGGGTGGCCAACTCAGTGGCCGAGGACGAGAGTTTCTCATCTCTCTCCTCGACCATCCTCTTCAGCCTAGCGTTCTCAGCTGCCACCCTGGTCATCTCGACCCTCGCCTCCCCCAAGAGGCATTCGGCCTCAGCAGCCTCCTCCCGAGCCTTCTCCCTCTAGGCCACCTCAGAATCCAACCTCTTGGAGAGATCGGAGTTGGCAGTCAAAGACTGCTGCAGTCGGTCGGTCGTCTCGGCCAGCTCATGGTCCAACCGAGATATCTCCTCGGCATGGCGCTCCCTCTCCTAAACGCCCAGTTGGATCAGCACGACTGAGCGGCACAACATCTCAAGGCCGCCTCTCAACTACTCCGAGGAAGGGACGCCTCGGATCACCTCCCGAGTGTCCTCGGGAAGAGCTGCGCGAACCCTTTGCGCAAACTGCAAGTCACCCCCCAGGGGTGACATCGATGGTTGGCAGGGAATCCGAGCCCTCTGTGGTTGGCAGAGCATCAATGCTCTTATGCCCCTTGCGTTCGGCCGCCCGTTTCCTGTAGGCATCGAGGACGTCAACACCAGCAGGTTATTCTTGCACCATGATCTCTACAAAAAAATCACAAGTGTTAGAAAGATAAGAAATAAGACCGACCGGTAACAATAGACGAGACTCATACCCTTAACGAATGCCCACCGTGCCGACTCGGCATAGGCACTAATCAACCTCCTAGTGGGAAGCTTCCTCGGGAGTGCATCAAAGAGCGAGAGAATCTCCAGCTCGTCAGCACCTCTCGTCGGCCTCGGCCACTCTTTAAAGTCACGAGGCTAGGTAGTCCAGTACAGGGGAAACCGAGACCGACCAGCCTTGTCAAAAAAATAGGTTGTCGCCTCTGGTCGAATAATAACCTTCACAAATCTCTCCTTGAATCTCTTGTAAGAGACAACGAAGAAGTTGAAGAGGACACTCCCTGACCGACCGATCAAGGAGTGCCATGACACAAGTTGGGCGGGGTAAAAAGTATAATAAGAAAGAAAGGAAGAGGGAGTGGGATGAAGTCGAAGGACGTCACACAGCAGGCGAAAGGCCTGGATGGACGCCCATGTGTTTGGGTGAATTTGGGTGGGCGCCACATTGAGCGCTCAAAGGACACCCATTGTGAACCTATCGAAAGGGAGAGATACATGTAAGTCTTCAAAGAGACAAGTGACATGTAGAAGAAAGGGGGACCGGTACTTGACCTTCCCAGGCAGACACTCTTAGTGGACGAGCAGGGCAAAACGCTAAAGAAGCTGGAATGCCCGCCTGCCTTTAAAATTGGGCACTTGTCCAAAAATTTGGACACAAAAGCCTCGATCTTATAGTTGGACGAGATCCCAATCACCTTAGGGTCCACCCAGTTAAGGTCCACCAAAGGAACGCCATCGATGGGGAGTCCAACTGATCAACAACATTGGTCAGATCATCCCCCCGACTACCTCTACCTCGGGTGGCACCTCGGCCACCCCGAACGACAAGGAGTCAGTGGTAGATGAAGAAGAAGAAAAAGAAGAAGAATGTCCAAGGGGAGAAGAGGGGCGACCGAGAGGAGGGGAAGGCTGATCAGAAAATGATGTAGGCCGAGAAATAGTTGACATGACTAACCTTATGTTAAGTTGAAGACTGAAGGAAAGCAGGAGGGTGATAGGTCACTCGGTTATCAGAGCATTGGGCAAGATATCGCTCGGTTATCAGACAACTCACACAAAGAAAACACAGCGTCTCGACACTGTTGGGACCACTATTTATAGGGCCTAAGGACCTCGAAACGCGAAACGTCAAAATGATCTCAACCGTTAGATCTCCCAGATCCAATGATCCACAATGACTCCTGCCCAAAAAAAAACCCCATTAATGCAGGTCACGTCACGCCGCCTAAGGTCACGTCACGCCGCCTAAGGTCACTTCACACCTCGGGAAGCCCAATAGTCACTCACCTAAGGGGAGACCAACCGACACCTACCATTAAAGACTCATCAGATGTGTCCATCCTCGAACCTGGGGGGTAACTGTATTGGTATGGTCAACCGACACATATGACGTGGCTCGGTCTCCCTGACTGAGCTGACCGAGACACACACTGACGTGGCTCGGTCTACCTGACCGAGATGGCCGAGACACCACGCATGGCCAAGCCGACCGACACATATAACCATTAATGCTCAAACCAATGTCAGTGAAGCTAAACTATCATTAAGAATTAGGTTATGCAACCCTAAATGTAATCCATTCCACTAATCAGGCCCAATGAGGTAAGCCCATTAAAATAATATAAATAGCACACATTCCAAGGAACAAGGTACGTCATTTATTATTGTGCACCTACCCGAGTGTTGGTCACCTACTTTACTGACTTGATCATCGGAGTGTCTTCTGCAGGTACCTCCCCCATTTGGCATTCACCCGAGACCGAGAGTCGAAGGAGTAGCACGAAGACGAGAAGGATCCCAATGAAGCCCCAACAACCTGTCCGACCAAAGGAGGAAAACGAAGACTTCAATAGTTTTCTAGGTTTCATCTCCCTAACAGGAACAAACACCAAGTAAGAACAATGTGAGTTAAAGTGATCCAGATGAGAAGGAAGATTATTACTCGAATTAACCTTAACAAAATATTTACACCACACAGTTTTACATTTTTTTTAATTGACTTTTATCTAGCCATGGCACGTAATTACTTTTTTGAACCCTTTGAGGGTCGCTTTTTTCATACATGATTTTTCCTCTTTGATGAAAGAAAGAGCTGAAACAAAAATTTTGATTCTCATTTTTCTAACTTGAAAAGTGATTTTTTATATGAAAAGTATGGCATAGTTTTTTACTTATGTGTTTACCCTTTTATTACGATGAAAGCATAACTTCAACATCCTACATAACATTTTACAATAGTAAAATTTATGAATTAAAAGAAAATCAGTTAATAACTAATTAAATTTTTGAACATATGGAAGGGCATGAGATGGGCTTGGGCTTTGCATAGGTGGATTAAGATGGGCCGGAGGCGAGAAGAAGGTGGTGGAAGGGGGCGAAAACAAAACTGAAACGAAATCAAAATCGAAAGAAAGGAGAAGGTCAATGGCAGAGAGTGTAGGTGTAGGTGGATTGGGTGTTACAGGTTCAACTCTTCCCTCATTCTCTCTTACTAGACATCACACATCCACTCCCAACATCTCCTTATTCTTTCGCTCTCAATCTCATTTCCCTGCTTTCCGTTACTTCACGCGTTACAATCCCCACCTCTACGCCGCTGTCACTTCCGACTCCAAGGCCACTTCGCTTGACCTAACTCAGCCCGATCTCGATCATACCGGCGGCGGTTCCGACGGTAAAGGAAACGGTAACGGCTCTGGTGGCGGTGGCGGCGGAGGGAGCGGAGGAGGAGAAGGAGCTGATAACAACAAGGGCGAGGAAGGATCGGATAGTGACAAGAAGAAAATGGCTATGTTAATGTCCCAGAAATTCACTCTAGCTTATGCTGCACTCGTCGGAGGTACTTCTCACTCTCTCTCTCTCTCTCGGATTTCTCTCACTCACTTAGTTACTAAAACAACATAACTGTCACTGAACCCTAGAGAATGATGTCTCTATTGTATGTTTTGTATAATTATCTAAGGGGGCTGACTTAGTTAACTTCGTACTTTTTCAATTCAACCAAAAGGATATTGGAATGTGCTTGATGGATGTAAGTTTTCTAGAACAAGGTGTTCGATTCATTGGAATTTCAGATGTTAATTAAGGTGTTATTTGAGAGTCATATTTAGCCGCAATTTTTCACAAATTGCGGGGTAGGGAGCACACTCCAAAATCAATGCATGTGTCTGAAACAATAGTTATTTTTTTACTGCTATGTTTTGATCCTATATCTGTGCTTTCTAGTTATATGGTCCTACACTGCTCCTGTATTAAAACTGGTTTTTAGAGTCTGTCATGTGTTTAGGTTGTTCACAATATAATATGTCCAACGGATTGGGGCATACCATAATTTCGCATTATCTGCTTTATGTTTTGCCCTTTCCCGGTGACATATATAATGATGTTTTTTATGGTTTTTGGCAGTGGGTGGTGTAATGGGTTTTCTCAAGAGCGGCAGTCAGAAGTCACTTTTGGCCGGGGGTTTGTCTGCATCACTGCTATATTATGTTTTTACTGAGCTACCTGGAAGGCCTGTTTTTGCATCATCTGTGGGCCTTGGTAAGTGGCTATTTTCTCCACATTTCTGACTTACTCATTGCTTAAAGCATATCTTAGTAAACTGTTATTAGATAAGATGCATTCATCTCAGCGTTTTATTTTTGTAATACCAAGGAATTTGTCTGTTTCAGAAAGCAGAAAAGGTAATTTCTTTAAGAAGATGCATTAGTAATTTTGAATAAAAATTAAGTGTGTCTTCTCACGTATAAATTTTGAGTACATGCATTAGTACTTTTGAATTAAAGGTAATCTTTATGTCTAAATTTTGGAGTTTTTTGAATGTCCATCTTAAAGTCCTACAGTTTCCTGTACAGTACATTAGTATTTTTAATTTAGCTAGCATTCAAAAGCAAAAATTAAAGAATGGCAGTTGTTAAATAAATAGTTAAATAATTTAGTTTAAGAGATAGAAAGTGAATTTAGATTTAACTCGACGAACCTACAAAATCAGTTTGTAAGGTATAGCTTGCACCAATTTATATATCATAATTTGATTATATTTTAGTTCATTTGCAATTTACAACAGACCCTTCTCATGTCAATGTTCGGACATCTTGAGCTTGAATCTAGAGATTAATGATTAGTCAGTAGTAGAGGTCTAATAATGTTCGACAAACCTTGATGAAATAGATTCTGATACCATAACAGAAAGTTAGTTTAGATCTAACTCAATTTTACAAAACCGACTTACAAGTAAGCTTAGATTTGCATCTACGTATATATTGGAATTTGGCCATATCTTTCGTTGATGTGGGATGTACAACATCTTCATTTTTTATTAAGAGATGAAACTTTTGAAGTTGAAAAAAAATTATATAAATAAATCATGCAAATCATGAATACACATCATTTGTGTTTATTAATTTGATATGATATGTCAAAATGCAAATTGAGACTAACTAATATGAATTGTGAAGGCTCTATCGTCTGGTTATCCCAGAATTCAGAAGTTTCTTAAGAATTTAAAACTAAATAAATATCTTATTCAAGCCTATAAGATTGTACACAACCTACCAAAAAGAAATAATATTGAAAGTTGTCCAACTGACTATGGAAAGAGGCTACATGATGTACTTTTATATAATTTTAGTCACATATTATGGTTTTATGCTATGCTTTTATGTAGATGGTCACCTAAAAATGTTTGATAAGCCGGACAATTTTAATACCTGGTTCAAAGTTCTTACCCGAGTCTGTTTCTGAAATATCAATTTGGAAGTAGACGTGTGATTATTAGTTTCCCGAGTTGAGCTTATGTGTTTAGATTACATTGCTTCTGTATTACTTCTACATATTTACGACATGCACTTTGATATTAGAGTGAAGTTTGAGTCACTATCTTCTGCTCTCATATCTGATTTCGTTTGCTTTACCTCTCACATGTAGGGATATCTGCTGCACTTCTTGGGGTGATGGGTTCTCGTTTCAAGAAATCAGGGAAGGTCTTTCCAGCAGGTGTTGTGTCACTTGTGTCGCTTATAATGACTGGTGGTTACTTGCATGGAATTATGCGTACTGCCCACTAGATACAACACAAGTAACGAAGGTGAGGTTGTAGTATACCTTGTGAACTTTCTCAATGTTACGAAGTTTGCGTTTTGTCCTGTAGTCCCGCGATGTAGAAACTTTTGTTGTTAAATAAGGATGTTTGGCCTCTGTTTACGGCCATCATTGATATTTTTCTTATCGACTTTTATAGTGTGCACCGTCTGTCCCAGTTCTATTTCACCCTTTGCGTATTTAGTTTTTAGTTTTAGTCGTTCTTAACTCTTCAGTAGTTAATGCATAATGCAGTGAAAGAAAAATAACTCTTCAGTAGTTAATGCATAATGCAGTGAAAGAAAAATATATAAGAAAACCCGAACCCAAAATTTTAAAATTGTTCTAACTACCCGTTCTTTTTTTTTTTTTTTGACTTTCTGGTTTATTTATCTCATTGCATTCTTGCAACCTTAATTAAATGTTATTATTAATACTAGTGTTGTTACTATTAAATAATAGTGGAAACACGAGAAATGTCGTCTGTGTGTTTATATATTTTTATTTTATTATCTTAATGAGTTAAAATGTAAAGTTTATATTAATTTTAACTTTATATATTTCTTAAATGAAATACATGATTGGTCTGTTATTTCTCTATCAGGTTTTAGTTATCATTTTAACATACTTCCTTCTTTATATACATTGGTGGATACGGTAATGAGTATTATGAGTATTTCTATGGGGGTGGTTTCTTTATCATAAACAATTCGGATGATAGGACATATAACAAAGCCAAATAATTAAAGGAACACTGTTTTGATTTTAATATAAAATTAAGGATAAGATAGAAAGTAATGTATGCAATTTTTATCATATAGGGTTATAATGTGTTGTTATAAATAGATAAAATGGAAATCGATTTTTCTAATTTATTTTATGCAAGTGAGCTGTGCCCTTTTTCTAACTCTTTGGGAGGATTGGATTTTTTTTTTTTTTAAATAGAACGTTTTAAGAAATGTTTTCTTAACCACCTGCAATCTATTTTTTCTAAGATAAATTTGAGTGATTTTAAAAGAATAATTATTCATTAACAATAATTTTGAATATTAATTATTTATTATAAATAAAAATTAATTTATATAATCAAAATTATTTATCCATTCAGTAGATATTTTAATATATACACTTTAAAATATTTGTTTGTTGTAAATCTTAATTATATAGGATAAACGTTTATTTCATGTATTACACAAACTATAATTATTTACAGAAAAATAGGATAAAATATATTTAGAAAATGATTTGGTAAAAAATAATGTGTAAAAATGGTTCTCTGTGTTGAGAAACTGAGCCTCCACTACTATTGAATAAGGACTCCATTGCCTTATTTCTTCACAAAACTGCATCAGCACCACCTATGTCAGATGGGAGGAAGTCAAGTCTTGACATCTGTTTGAAGAAAGACAAGGCATCTTGTTGAAGAGCATTAATTGAGAACCCTGCTAACATTGAGTTCCAACATACAATATCTACTTCAGGCATGAACCACTTTTCCAGCCTCAAGAAGTCCCAATTCATACATGAACTGAGAATAAGGCCCAAAGTAGTTGGATCAGGATGTTGGCATTGAAACTGCATTTTTCTAAACAGTTTAATTGCCTCTCTATGGTCTGCATTCTGATTATAGACTGAGAGTATAGCATTCCATGAAGTCAAATTTGGGCATGGCATGCAGACAAATTTGTGCATTTTGAGAGATCATGGCATTCCTGTGCTGGAATTAATCTAAGAAACCATTTGGAAGTATCATGGATTAAAAACTCCACTTGAATATAACTCTATACCTACTGTTTGGTTAATTGAACCCAAGTAAGCTGAAAAAAGTACCATTATACATTTTAGACTACATAAAACAAACGTTTTTCTTTCCTATTTGCAAATTATACGAACACAAACACGATTCTGTTGATTTCAGTTTCACTTATTAATTAATAAAATAAATAAAATTTTAAAATTTATTTTAATAAATTTTAAAATTTTATCTATTAATAATTATATTATGAAACATCACTTTGAATTTTAAAAGTCTCACTCAAACACTGGTCTTTGTTTCCGTCTGCGGAAGGAGGAGGGTGAGAAAACGGGAAGAAGAAGAAATCACTGAACCGAAACATGTAAGCAATAAAAAATCCCTCCTTTAGTCATTTTGGGCCCCACCCCACTCGCATAGCAAGGTTAAACCCTAACCTTGCAGGGTTTTGTCTCGCATCAAAGATTTGCATGTTTGCTTCTTTCTCTTTCTTGTTTGATGTTAATAGCTGATTCAATTTGTTGTCATTCCTCTGTGCCAGCATTGAACAAACAAACATTTAATTTCTTCAATTATGAATTAGATCCGATATTCGCTTCTGCTTCTGTTCGGAAATCATCACCTAAATTGGATTTTATTTGCTTCTTCACTTTATTTATTCACAGTCTCTTTTATCTCTCTGGAATTTTACTGTTTCTCTCGTTATTTATGTTATTTTCAGATAATAAACGTGATAAATGTAGTGTGTAATAATTTGGTGTAAAAGGGATAAAATGTTGGCCTTGAAGTTGTTTGTGAATATGCCTGATTGAGTGGTTGTTGTCATGTGTAGAGAAAAAGAGTCTGTTGTTACGGTATGGCGGGCAAAGGTGTTGGTTCGATGGTAAAGGCAGTGGCAGAATATCAGTATCCTTGGCGTGAGAAGCTAGTAAAATACAAGGACGAACTTGCCAAGGGAGTATGGGGATACTGGGACCTGGGGGCATGGAAGCCACTGAGTATCAGTGCTCGGCGACGTGCCAGACTTCGAAAGGAAGTGCTCCTTGCCGGGCAAGATTGGCCCTATGATCCTGAAAGAAAGGAGATGAAGACCAGGAGGAAAGGGCACAAATGTGATAGGATATCCGCCGAGAAGCGGGAAAACACCAAAAAGTTGATGGAGAAGATGCCCCAGATGTTGCTGGATTACAAGAAGAGAAGGTGGCAGAAGAAGATGAAGGAGGAAGACAAAGGAAAACTTTGATTTGGCTTCTCTTCTAATTTGGGAAGTTTTGTCACAAACTGTCTTCAAGAGATGGTGTATTATGTTACACCTGCTTTTGGGCTTACTTGATGATTAACTTTTGTTTTGTGTTTTAATTCATAATCACCCCTTCTACGAATATGTCATGTGATCATG
>Ga0123342_1002161_pt1 | contig 32926 bp, 20 predicted proteins | sample Turbeawhitnodule_FD_89960 | JGI IMG/M metagenome (GOLD analysis project Ga0123342, IMG submission 89960) | Root nodule microbial communities of legume samples collected from Mexico - Turtle bean Mexico white nodule | ecosystem: Host-associated > Plants > Roots > Nodule | place: Mexico: Nepantla... | reverse complement strand
CTAGCATCATCTTCTCCAACTTCAAGTAATATGTCTTCATCTAAACCATATAATGTTTCATTTTCCTCCACAGTCCATTCATCATCAGAAGAAAGATCATCAATAGTATATTCTTTTGTTTTTTTAACATCTTTCTTCTTCGTCAATCTTGAATTAGTCATCACAAACACCACATCATTCATAGTCATTTGGTGTAAACGATTTCTTTTCTTAATGTGGACCTAAATAATTATAAAACTAGTTAACACATCATATGATCATCTAAAAAATAAATATGAAATCACTTTCAATAATTTAAATTCTTACCCTTTCAAAAGCACTCCAATTACGCTCACAGCCAGAAGAACTACAAGTCAAACTCAATACTCTAATTGCAAATCTTTGTAGTTTTGGATGTTGATCACCATATGATTCTCACCATTGTGATGGAGTTTTGGTCTTGAGTCCAAGCTGAGCTAATGGAGTACCATACAATCCAGACTTGGTCTTAAAACTCTCTAATTGAAGATCAATTTTACCCATCACATCAAGGTTTCCCACCAACCTCTCCAAATATTCATACAGTCCACGTTTCACCTCATAATCAACTTTAAAGTCAGGATGATAGTGTAACATAGGATTAAGATAATAGCATGCAACATGCAACGACCTATGCAATTGGTTTTCCCATCGATGATCAATGATTTCCCAAAAGGGAGTGTAGCTAAATAAGATAAAAATAAATAAATTAATCTCCAAAACAAGTTTATATATCTAATTGAGAAATCAAATATAGGTAAATTACCTTTTACTAACTCCATTGAAGAGAGTTTGTATCTTCTCTTTTGCAATATACATCTCTTCATAAATAAATCTCATGGTTGGTTTCTCATCTGAATCAACCATGCGCAACACTTTAATCAGGGTAAGAGCACCCCTCAAACAATTTAAAATGTTTTTCCAGAATCCCTTGTCCAATATCAAATTTTCCACCAACCCTCCATCTCTAGTTTTTGCAAACTGACTGGATTGCCACTCCGAGGATGTGAACATCTTAATAAGTGATCATTTATTATCATTCAAGCATCCTAAAGTCAGATAAGAGGTGGCAAAACGCGTATTGGCTGGTCTTATCAAATCTTTTCCTTCATTATATTTGTGCAACAAGGAGATAAGACCAGTTCTTGAGTAAATGTAGGTTGTAATTTTCTTACCATTGGCTATTGTGTCGTGATGAAGTGGTATTTTCTTTTCAAAATCTTCCAACATCAGATCAATGCAATGAGCTGCACAAGGGTCCAATACAACTTTTTCCTCTTTTACATTAACAACTCCTCAGCTGCTTTATAATTTGCTGCATTATTTGTTACAACTTGGATGACATTATTTTCCCCCACCTCTTCAACAATATCATCTATCATTTTGAAGATTTTTTCAGCGGTCTTGCACACATCATAAGCATCAATAGATTTCAAAAAGACATGTCTACCAATTAACTCAACCATCCTCTTAAATTCTTCATTGTTTGCTACATTAAAAGGAATAACATTATGGTAGAAAAACCTAACCATCTCTTGACATGCATCCTCTCTTTCATTCTTCTTGAAAATTGCATTGATTGTACTTTGAGTTCCCTTTCTTTTAAAGATATTTGATGAGTCCCCAATCTCTTCTCCACTTGATCTTTTTTCTAGAACTTTCTTATGTTTGTCCAATATTACTCTCTTCTATAGAGGTTGATTTCCTTAACAAACTCCGTTGCAGATTAAGAACAGTATCCAACATTGATTTTTTAACATCTTTCGACACCGATACACAAGCTCCCACATGCTTTGAAGTCCCTGCTAGATGGTGCTTTAATCTGTAAACCCCTCTTGTCAAAACTTTTTCACAGTACTTACATTTTAATTTCCTTGTTTTTCCATCAATAGACACACAATGTTTCCATGCTGGATCAGTTTCTCCACTTGCCATTATAAGTTATAACTTATAACCCGTGAACAATGGCGGAGCAGAGCAAATCGTGTGTGAACAGTGGTGGTCGTGCGAGTACTGGTGGCGGAGGCAGTGCGACGGTCGTGGCGGAGGTAGTGCGATGCGCGATTACTGGCGAAGGCGACCACGATCGACGAAGGAGAATGGCGAAGGCACGAATGGCAAAGGCGACGGCGCTAGCGGTAGCAACAAGTAGCGCGGACGGCGGCGACGACAAAACGGCGACCAAGCGACGCGACAGAGGCACATGTTCTTCAAATTAGGGTTGCGTTTTGGGATTAGGGTTTCTGAGATTCAAATTAGGGTTTTTTTTTTGGCTCGCGTCATGGATCGCGGAGGCCCATGGGTTGCCCGATCCAACCCCTGGATCGTCGGATCGCTCCGATCCGCTGAGAAACCGATCCAGCCACCGATCCAGCCCGTTTTATGCCTAAAAGATCGTAAAATCGCGATTTTTACGATATAAATCGCGATTTTAACAACATTGTTTGTCACAATATTTGTTTTTCTCTAGAGTTTAGGCTGCATATTCCACCTCGAAAATGCCTTGTCTCAGCAGTTGTTGTTTCAGGATCAACACGGAGTGACTCAACCAAAAAATCTATTGTTGCAACTGCATCTAAGCTAGGGTAGGTGTAGAGTTGCCCGATAATCGGGAGATGCAAAAATTTGACACATCATCCAATGTGATGGTCAACTCCCCTATAGACAGCTGAAGTATTTGTATCTGTATACCACCTCTCTACAAAGAAAGACAACAATTCTTTGTTTGTCGTGACATAGCTTGCACCAAAAAGACCAGTTAAGTCTGACAATTCCATTACAACTTGTATGCGTCCATGAGGAACACACTTCTTATTTATTTTCTCCGCTGAGAAACCAATTTTAACTCACCACAATCCTACAATAACCAACCAAAATAATATAAAGTAACAAAACAACAACTTACATTCACGTATCATATTTCGCCACATGGTTCTCATAACCTCCCAACAATGACCTATTCACTGGCCCTCTAGGATACACTTCATCCTCCATATTAGGTTCTGCTTCATCCTCCACCTCCAAATGGGGTTGGGCTTCTTTAGGTTCATGTTCAACATGTTGTTCATCTTCATCATCGCGTCTTCTTCTTCTAATCGATGTTTTCTGTCGTACACGGTCACAATGTATACCTCCTTCCTTGTTTCTCACTATTTTGATCTACACATACATCATTCCAATTAGTACGTGACAGTTCATTCCACAAAATCAAGCACTCATTCAAGAAAATCATTGAAAAAACAAACAAACCATATTTCTAGAATGACCTTTCCAAAATAGAATTATGGAATTTCAAATCCATAAGCCTATTCCGGAAAGCCCATTCCCGAGAGCAGTTCTAGAAAGCGTATTCCAAAAATATGTTACAATTCTCCTTTCCACAGAATACAAAATGCATGCACTCTCTCAGATGGCTTATGGATTTATTATTTCCACCAACATTCTGAATTATGGATTATGGAAGTAAAGAGAAACTAAACCTTACCTTTCTTCTTTTACTAACATCGACTCCAAACCCTCCCACTAACCAACACAATGCAATCGGAATGCACACAAGTTTGTGTATGTCCATTGAGAGATCAAAATTACCAAAATCGCAAGGAATCTCCAGCGTAGCGTCAACAGAAAATGCAGAGAAGAGGGCCCAGGAATATTTTCATCCTTTCACGTTTATGATAGGTGTAGGGAAAAAAAAATGATGGGATGCAGAAAGAAACACCATTTTTTTAATTTATTCTTCTTGCTATGACTCTAGTGGTTAGTACCTGGTTTAGGATTTTCCATCATCCCTCCCTCTATGAAGAATTTGTTCTCAAATATATAGGTTCTGCTTCATCTATTCCCCATGCAAAAGGTGTATGATTCACAAACTTTAAAAATGGGCTTTACTCCATAATCATCGGACAAACAACTTGTATGCATTATCATTGATTCTATTTATCATTGATTCTATTGAGGATTTTGAAGGGATTATCCCTTCAAGGATTGAGTTTGGACTTTCGTTGAATGAAAGAAACTAACCAAACAGCTCCAGCAGCAGATTTTTAATGCACAGATTTGGAATGCAGCAGATTTTGAATACAACAGGTTTTGAATCAAGTTTTGTAGCAAACAAGATTTTGCAACAGCAGCTTTAGACCAAACTGAACTGAGTGGTTGCACCAATATTTGTGTAACTCCACTGCACCGCACCAGATTTTTGAATCAGAGTTTGAACTCCAGCTGCACCAGACCACACCAGATCAACAGATGCACCAGGTTTTCTGCGGCAGCAGCATTTGCAGTTGGTGTGAAGAGCAACTTGTGGTAGCAACAACAACCTGCACCAATTTTCTAAGACTGCACCGCTTTCACCAGAAGCAAATATTTGAATCAGAAGAATTGTGCACAGCAGTTGAACCAAGTTTTGACTTGCACTACACCAAATGCTCCAATTTTTAACCAATCTTGTTCCAAATTTTTGTGAATCACAGACCAACATCAAACCAGATGAGTTTTTGTTTCACCAAATTTTTGTGAATTAGTTGTGGAAGCAGTAAACTGCACCAATTTTATCTAGCAGAACTGTAAACTGAGTAGCAGTTTTGCAAATCAGAAATCGACCAGAGTTTGAGAATGTTGAATCACTTTAAAACAACTAAATTTGTCCTAAATTTGGCAGTATAGAATTCAATCTAGGTCTTATCTCTCAAAAGATATAAATAAAATTCGAATCCATTTTTTATGAAACAATTAGAGGGTATTTTTCAAACATGTGTAAGAAATTAAAATGTTGAGCAAAGAATACTATAAGTACAGGTTAAAAAATGCGAGTTTTGCAAGTTCAGAATGAATACCAAATAATTAACTCGAACAAAAGAAACGCAATCGTGATTTTTTATTTTGCAGGTAAGAAATTCTTCATTCAACAACAATTTCTTAGTTTTTCTTAAATCTGTTTAGATATATTTTTAAATCTTTACTTTTTTTAAAATATTTAGTTTGAATTAAGATTTTAAAATATAGATATTTTAATATTTTATATTAATTTAAGCATTTAATTTCTCTTCAGTAAATACAAATATTTTAATATCTGTAATTAACTTAATTATTTAATTAGATTTAATAAATGTAGATTATTTTAATTTTAATATTCTTAATTATTTTAAATTTTATAAAAGTGTTATTTTATTCAATTTTTTACAAAAAATATTTTTTAAATGAACATTTTTTAATTTTCTGAAATTATGTTTTAATTTAAAACATAGACATTTTATATTCTTAACTAATATAATTATTTAACTTTGCTTTAATAAATACAGATATTTTAATATTTGTAATTAATTTAATTATTTAATAAATATAGACATTTTAGTATTATTATTTTTTAAATTAATTTTTATTTCCGTTTTTTACAGTTACAAAAGTCAAATCCGTTAATCTACAATAAGACCAAAAAAATTGGAAAGCAAAACTTACCTTATTGTTTAACTAGAATTCATGGGAGTTTGCAGATATAATTGAAAAATAAAAATTGGAGGTGAGAACAATGGAGCAATGAGAGCATAAGAAAGATGATAGATCGTTAGGATAAACTTGTCCCACAAATAGTAATAGGGCTTTAGTTTGAACCTACAATAGAAACAAACTTCAAAGAGCAATACTTTTTCTTGCTTAACCCGATTGAAACTGTGTTCACTTGAGCACAATTTGTAGATCATGAAACATACAGGGGAAAAGTAAGAAAGCACATGTATTATTTGGATTTTTTTGACGAGAAAAAAAAATGATATTAATCAGGCTAAAAATTCAAACATGAATAGAAAGGCAAAGACACTTCAAACTTTTGAATTGAAACACCATCTCTATAGTCCCATCACTCTCAAAAAGGATGAAACTTATTTCCCTTTCATCTACTGGTGCACTTTGTGCTGAACTTTGAAAGACACAATTAAGTGGAGAGTTGTATGATTGAAACTAATCCTTGTACTTCATTTCAGATACCAGGAAGCCGGGCATTTCAAAGGTGGCAGAGAACTTCTCAACATCAACTTTGAGATCTTCAATAGCCTTGTTGTTCACGAGGCCCTTGCTGAAATCCTTTAGAAGTTTCCCATGCTCCTTTTGGATCTCCAGTGTGAGACTCACGGCACGGTGAAGGAACTCACCAATCTGCTCAAAGTCCTTTTCAACCAAACCTCTAGAAGTCATGGCAGGGGCACCTGCTCACACAAACTCCACTCAGATATTCGTGCTAAACAAGCAAACATCTCAGAAAAATGCAGAAACAGGAGCTAAAACATAGCATTTTGGTAAACTCGTCAAAATACTTCACTTTCATGTTAAAAATATTAAAGAAAACAAGAAATCAAAAGTAAGACACTAGGTTATAATTGATTTGCCAGTAATATTGCACAAACAACTCCTCAAAATGCTTTAAAAAGGTAAACCAGGAACTATTACACCATTGTTAAAGCATTAATTGGAACACATCCGCAATGAAATTTCTTCCGAAACTAATCCACAACCAAAATACCGTGTTATGAAATGCATTAAACAATCACAACTTAGATGTTGTTCTGGGCATTGTTTTCACTTCAATAAATATGCTGCTATGCTAATCATAAATAAACTTATTTACTGCACATGTTATAATCCTAACTGAAAACAACAATTAAGATTTCCCTCATTGAAGACAAAGAAACACACAGAGTTGCTTCCAATTTTACACAGCAACACCATGATTTTGGATCTCTCACTGCCAATCCAAATACGTCACTAAAATTACTTAAGAAACTTCATGGGTTTTGTGATTAAAAATTAAGGGTGTGGATAGACACAATGCAAGATCTTGTTTTCAACAGAGTTAGTAAAGAAAGATTTGTACTTAAGCACATTGAAGAGAAGTGAGTTACCAATTCGTACACCCCCGGGGGCCAAGGCACTGCTGTCACCAAAAACAGCGTTCTTATTGACGGTAATGTTGCATAGATCACAAAGTTTCTCCACCTTGTTCCCTGCGAAGCAATAAAACACATTGTTAAGACATTGGCAACAGATCGAAATCAGAAGGAGGAGGAGGAGATGGATCAATGGATCGATCGTGTACCAGTCAATCCAAGAGGTCTCAGATCCCACAAGACAAGATGGTTCTCCGTTCCACCGGTGACGAGACTGTACCCTTTCCCCATCAAGAACTTGCCGAGCGCGGCGGCGTTGGCCTTCACCTGCTTGGCGTATGCCTTGAACCCAGGCGTCGCGGCCTGTTTCAGCGCCACGGCGAGGGCCCCAATCTGGTGGTTGTGAGGGCCACCCTGAAGAGAAGGGAAAACGGCGAAGTTGATTTTGTCCTCGAATTCATAAACAGCGTTCTCCGGCTGCCCCTTCTTGGGCGGCTTCGGACCCTTCCGGTAGAAGATCATGCCCGCCCTGGGACCGCGCAAGCTCTTATGCGTCGTGGTGGTGACAATGTCGCAATACTCGAAGGGGTTGTTAGCTTCCTGCGCAGCCACAAGGCCACTGATGTGCGCCATGTCGCAGAGGAGGAGTGCGCCGCACTTGTCCGCGATTTCCCTGAAGCGTTTGTACTCCCAGTCGCGAGGGTAAGCGCTGCCGCCGCAGATTATCATCTTGGGCCTGAAGTCCAGCGCCTTCTCCTCCAATCGGTCGTAGTCGATGAACCCCGTGGTGGAGTTCACCTTGTAAGGAAGACTCTCGAAGTATATGGAGGTGGCGGAGATCTTCTTCCCGCCGGAGGTGTAGTACCCGTGGGTGAGGTGACCACCGGAGGGCAGATCCAGCCCCATGATGCGGTCGTGAGGGTTCAGCACCGCCGTGTAGGCGGCAAAGTTGGCCGGGGAGCCCGAGTAGGGCTGCACATTGACACCCCACGATTGAACATCGAGGTGGAAGGCAGCCAGAGCGCGTGAGCGACAAAGGTTTTCGATCTCGTCAATGAACTCATTGCCACCGTAGTAGCGGTTTCCCGGCATGCCTTCGGAGTATTTGTTGGTGAGGGCGCTCCCCAGGGCCTCGATCACGGCGAAGGAGGTGAAATTCTCCGACGCGATGAGCTCGATGCCGCGGCACTGGCGGCGCTTCTCCTTTTCGATGAGGTCATGGATCTCGGGATCCACCGTGACCAAAGGCTGGTTCCCCCACGCGCTCACCGGATCCATGAATGCTGAAAATGAACCTAGAATGTGTAACTGAGTGAGTGAGTGAAGAAGAAAGAGAAGAAAGTGTTGCAATGGTTGAGGAGAATGTGATTGTGTTTTTAAAAGGTAAGAACGTGTGTGAATGGACACTTCTACCCTCTCCTTCACCTTTGTTAGTTACTTCCACGATGATTGTGTCCACTTGTTTTCTTGGTCCTCCTTCACTAACCAACCACTTCTTCCATTTGTTTTTTCGTTTCTAGATTTACTATTAATTGCTTAATATTAATTATGCAAATTCTATTTATTTCAAATCCTTTTCCGACACACCTAACGTGTACAAATTACTTTTTTTCTAAATATATATTTCGTGACATCAACTTTACAAAAAATAAAATAAAAAAAGAATAGACGTAGAAAATATGTTGGAGGATTCTATATCAAAATGATTCTACTTTGTTGTGGACGAGTTGTGATAAAAAAAAATTGTTTTCGTGAGTCAATATTATTTAATTATAATATTAAAATTACCGAATACTAATTATTACGTTGAGCTATGTATACAAAATATCTTGTAAGTTATTTAATATCTTTTACATGGATGTAGTTTTGACCAAACATGATGAGAAAAACTTAAGCAGAAGGAACACATAATCACAAATTAACTGCAGAAAAATAAACGATAGAAGATTTCTGCAACCTACATCCATACGAATAACTATTAGGTTATATAACGATAGAAGATTTCTGCAACCTACATCCATACGAATAACTATTAGGTTATATTTCTTTCCTGTTGCGTATGAATTACAAGTACAATGATTTTTTCTTTAAATAAATATTATAAAAGATACAATGATTAAACTCACTCACTAAACCTGGTGTCTAGTCAGTCCAACCCAATTGGTCCTGACTTCATACTCAATAATCTCCCATTTGAAGTCACGGAACAATGTTCAGCTGCGCTTCAAGTGTGTACAATGATTAAGTTTACTTACTAAACATTATGTCTAATCAGTCCAACCCAATTGGTCTTGATTTCATACCTAACAACACATTTTTAGTATTTCATACGAGATACGAAATAACAGAACAGTTGTTTAACCAACACGGCAAAGAACAAAAGTTGATTTGTTAAGGTAAAAAGAAAACAGAAAACTACAGGATCAAGAATTGTGTTATTAGAATGCTTCTTCTTTTGACTAAAATGAGGAAACAGTGTTTTGTGTGTGAAAGGAGTGCAGCATGCATTCACTAGTAGATCTACAAGTTTGACTTGTTACAAAGCTGTGAAACACTGGAAAAGTTAGATTTGGAAAATGCTTAACATCAAATGCTTTAGCCTCACTTCATTTAACATCAAATCAAGTTGAAAGCAAGAAATTCAATTGTTCTATGAAAACCTGAATGTGATGCTCTCTCACCATGTACGTCACAGCAAGATTTGGTTTAAAGTTTCTTTCCCAATTCCCACGAATCTGTTGTTGGTAGCAGTGGAGTTGGTGAGGGCAATTTAGCCAATTTAATCTCACCAAAACCACCAACCCTCTTACCAAAAACCTTGCTTCACTGAGATGATGAGGTGGTTGATTTGTAGGTTTTCGAATATGACTGAGAACTACTACATCTTATACTTACCAATAAATTTTGATTCAGAAAATTAAGCAGCATAGAAAATCCAATAAGTCTGTGAGATTAATTTTAGTTTTTGAATGAAGTCAATGTTCTGCACGCATATTCAACCAAAATCACATCACAACAACAACACATGACTGAAATTAATTTTTAATATATAAATCTTCTATGCTACCTTACTTTGAGGGATTAAGATGGAATACGAACCACTCAACCCACTTTGAGCCTTTCCCCCAAACACATTTTTGCCTCATTTGATTGAACAACTTTACCAAAGTGGCCCAGAAATTCTTAGTTCAAATGTGAAGCAAATATTTCATACTTAACAATTCCAGATTTTGATGTTTGGTTGACTTAAAATCTCCCATTGCCATATATTGTAAGAGTTTTTCAATGCACTTTCCAAGTTCCAACCATCTAATATAAGTTCTCAAATACCTACCTTTATGACCAACCTTATGAAGCTCAATGCCCTCAAAATTCCATGAAATATTATTTTCTTAGAACACGGGACAAACTGCATCTGGATCTAGTCTAGGATATATAAACGAGCATTAGTTGACAAATACCTTGATTTAGTGAGTTTGGTACACCATCCGATACATGCGTTGGTTAAGAAACATATCACATTAATTTGCTGTTCATATATTGTTTTAACATTAATTTTGCCTTTAAAAAACAATAATTTTGGTCATTGATTTGTTTAATTTAATTCAATATATAACTAGTTAGATATGAAGAAAAAAAAAGGAACTTTATCACATAATAGTTTTATTTGTAATATTATAGTTTTGTTGTTGATAATAAGACTAACTTTTTATGGTATCCAGTTTTACCATTTTGTATTAGTTTTGAATTTTCTTTCATAATTAACTACCTTTGTTTACGTTTTAACGGAGAGTCTTCTCTTTTGTTATATAGGTTTAGAAGGATGATTATGTTAAATATTACATATAGTTTTTCATAATGTTCACGTTTAGTGTTGTCCAACTCTTCTAATTTCTCAGCAATTTGAACATAATATTTTTTTATTTTATAAAATAGTATCTCACTTAATCAATATAATAACTAATTATTCTTAAATTACTTATTATTTAGTGATTTTCTCATAGTAAATTTTACAGAATTATCATAGAGGAAAAACTTAATAGTAGAAAGGAAAGAACTTGTTTAATTCATGTTGTAATTAGGAAAGTTCCCCCGCCACCTCCATACATTTCCTTGCACCTCCATATTAATTGTTAAGATGTCAGTTTTAACCTTTTTAAAAAATTTAAATAATCATAAATGAAGTATAACCTCACATTTTTAAATAACCTCAATTGCACCCCATACCTCCTTTCCAGGGTACCTCCCTTCAAGTCACAACACTTCCATTCTTCTCCAGCTGTAACATTTGAGAAAACAGTTTCATCATTTGATCGTGTGTAGGAGAGTTGATGAAAAGATTCAATGTAGTTGACGTTTCCCAGTGTAAAGATAATTTTTTTTTGTGTTTTGTACTTCACTTTTGCACCTTGTAGATTTTTTTTTCTAGGTTTTGTATTTTTACACCTCGCTAGTTTTTTTTCTAGGTTGTTTAATATGAATTTAAACATCAATTTTTGTTCTATCAGTATAACTGCAATTTTTTCACCTTGCAATGATATAATTTTCAATATTAAACAATAAAAATGGGTGCACGTGAAGCAAAACAGAGCATGGGATAAGGAGAGTGTCTATTTGGGAGTGACCAAACCAAAATTAATTTCAATTACATTATCAACTTAGTAAAAGTTAAAATTCAATACACGTTAAAATTATGATTCATGTTAGTTATCACGGAAGAGATTATTAACATTATGAGATATCTCGAAATCATAATTCGAACATGTGTATTGTTTGATTTAAAATTTAGTTCATAAATAATATAAAATTACACAAAAAAGAAATAGGGGATGATAGATTTTTGTCTTATTCCCAATGAAGTATGAAGGAGTATCCAACTTTTATCCTTATAATTGATAAAATTATGTTAATGAATGATTTTGGAAGATGAAATCCAGTGTTGTCATACTTTTAAACTAACAACATCATCCCACAATTTTAGAACACAATGATTCTAAAGCAAATTACATCCATTTTTTTCATGTTAGAAAACGATTTTAAGAAAATAAACAATTTTGTTTTGTTTCTTTAAAAATTCTAAATAAATAAAAAATTAAAAAAAAAACACTACACTTTCTACATCACTCAAAATAGTATTATTGAAATTAAAATATATATAAAAATGCATGGAGTGAATGGAGATTTTATCTTGTTATTATGAATTAATAACTATTGCGACCGTTGAAGAAGGGCGTGCCCTTCAGACACCGAGTAGCACAAGCACATGTTTTTTCCTTGTTATGTTCTTTTTTCTTTTTTCTTTCGCTTTCAAGATAGTGGTTATAAACATGCTCAAGTTTTTCCACTTTCCACCAATGTGCTTGTACTTTTAAAAAAAAAAATTATTGTATTATCAAATCTTTTAGTTTTATATTATTTTCCTTGGATCACCACTCGTACCCTAAATAAATGCCTACCGTATGGAATGTGACTTACTTTTTCTTTTTGTTCAAATTTATTCCACTTTTTTATTAATTAAAAAGGAACCGACACCGTGTATTTGAATGACTTGTATATTTAAAATATAATATATTTGAATATTGTTCTAGTATTGAATAAGGGAGCCAATTTCGTATATATATAAATATAATACACAAGGAGTAAGTTAAGGTGTTTTTATTTAACTACAGTCAAGTAATTTAAACAAGATTATCCACTATCCGAAAATAATATAATAGTTTGTAAAAATATCTTGTTGTTAACCATAAAGTTGAATATCTTGTTATTATTCTTAAAGTCCAAGTACCGATCAAATATTTCAAAGGGTTTGTAGTAAAAAATATGCTATACAGGTAATAGGTGATGATTCTAAAGTATGTATTTTTATAACCAATTTCGTATGTGTATTAGCAGGTATCTGTATATGCGCGAATGTTGTGTGTGATATATACTGCGAATGTTGTGTATGATTCTTAATTGAAAATATTAGAAAAAGTTACAAGAATATTTTGTTGTTAACCATAAAGTCGAAGTACAAATCAAACCATTCAAAGCTTCCAAACTAGCAACATTTCAATACAAGTAGTATAAATAGGTGGTGATTCCAAGGTATGTATTGTTTATCAATTGCATATTTTTTTATGTATGCATATACACAAGCTAACTTGAATGTTAGAGTGTCTTTGCATGCACACTCCAACATATATATCTTGGTAGGTGGATAAGGAAGAAAAATATCTCAGATTGAAAATCTAATAGTCTTGCAGAAGTCATGTTGATATAGTAAGAACATTTGACACCCACTATGAGAATGAGAAGAGATGTTCAACAAGATAACTTTGTATCCCCTTAAAACATAACGAACAATGAAAAAAAACTTGAGGAGCACTAGGAGAATCACACTCAATAGGTCGCTTCAGTGTTCAAGCTTCGTAGGGAGATTGAGACTCTGAAGAGGAGGAATGTCGAAGAGGTGGAAGCTCTATAAAATGAGAATGTGAGGATTTGACAATGGCTGGAAGAATAACTAACCATGATGTTTAATCTAAAACCTGAGTGTAGTGAAACAAAAAAAGATATCTCGAGACTGTTGTATATGCCATCAACATCAAAAGCACAATAGGCCAATAACAGCATTATATCATGTGTTTGCATAAACGTCTTTTTATGTGGTAGGGTCATGACAACACCTCTTTGTTGATGGCATTATTGAAACTCCTTTGCCACCAAGTTGGAAGGCTTTGTCACTTGATAGGTACGATAGATCCTGATGAACACATCAATGTCTATGAAACACATATAGGATTCTATTCCACCGTGTGTATCCAACACCCTTGAAGGTGGTGACTTTGAGTTGGTTCATGAGGTTTCCAACTCCCTCAATAAGTTATTTTGCTACCATAATGATCAACTTTGGAATGCATTTCACAACCAATCACCTCCATCATCTTACCTTCATCGCCTCAGTTAATATCCAACAAGAAAAAGAGGAATCATTGTGACCTTTCATAGCATTACGAAAAGTTGACACTCAAAATAAGAAATATGAATCCTAAGGTTGCACTACATCACATCCTTGAGACCGAGATCTTTTTCAACAATTTGTGTAAGAAGTTAGTGTCCAACCTCGATAAGATTAGACGAAAAGTTGAAAATTTTATACAACCTAGAGGAGCTCGGTTCTCTTATTACACTTCCCTAAACACTAACACATGCATCTTTGAAGAAACACTCAACACAAAGTTCATCCCTACATGAAGGGAAGTGTTAAGACCCCCTGAATGTTGATTACAATAAGCATTGTTGGTATCATCGAAACTAGATGATTGCATATCACTAAGGGATGAAATAAAGGAATTGATGCAAGTCTAGCACCTTCAAAAATATGTGAAGAGGGAAGAAAAATGGAGGCAGTAGTACCTTCAGAGAGGAGAAAACCTAGAAAGAAAACAAGTTGTGGATATGTGGGGTAATTAACACCATCATTGGTGGGTTCACGAACTATGTTTTTCATTTTTCTCAACTTAAATTTTCAAATAACTCACAAATTTTGATTCAATTTCAACATCAACCAATAATAGGTGCATCATGTTATTAGTAAATAAATGAATGAATTTTTCTTTCCTTGCAAATAAAGACTCTTTGTCACTCTTTGAGCTCCTCGATCCTAGGACTAGTATACAGAGTAGGCTATGTCAATTAAATAAATGAATTTTTCTTTGACTGCAAATAAAGACTTTTTGTCACTCTTCAAGCTCCTTAAACCTACAGAGCCAGTGTATAAAATATGTCAAGGCGTGACCACTTGACCATTTTTAAGCAACTTAAACAAGGATACCCACTAACTAAAAATATTAGAATAGGTTAGGAGAATATCTCATCGTTAACCACGTGACCAAAGTATGAATCAAATCATTCCACATGACCCATACCATCAAAAGTCCAAATAGATAATTATTTTAAAATAAATGTTAGTTCGTTAATTACAAATTTATTATATATACCTAAGTTGACTTGAGTGTTAGAATGTTTCCATTCATACCTTAACATCTCGGTCGATAACTATAAATATATTTAAATAAAAAAAATTAAAAAATTATAAAAAATTAGAATGTTCATCACCAATTTCTCATGTCATAAAAAATTTATATTAAGCATTAGTATCTTAAACATAAATTTTTTAGAAGAAAAAAAATATTATTAATTATATTGGTAAATCTAATTTTATTATTCACTTAAAAATATGTTATCAAATTAAATCACGATAATAATAAAAAATTGACAACAAATCTTAGCAAGTGCAATTCAATATACACTTTGTTAATTCAAACTTTACATGTTAACGTATTTAAATTCTATGTATTTAACTAGAAAACATGTTAGATTCCTACAAACCATGTTCAAAATACAAAAAGTTAGGGAAAGAAAATATCTGAAAAAATAAGAAATTTATTAGTGTATCTGAAGCCTTAAATATAGAGGTCATATTTAACCTACAAATAATAGAATTAATGACACATGTTAATTTATTAACAAGCAGATGTTCGTAAAACAATATATGTGAATAATTATGATTGTGCGTGGCAGTATTTTTGGTTGGTCCAAAATCATACACCTAGCTAATTAATTGGTGTGGGACCACACACTTTTTGTTTCTTTACTCAGAAATCATAATAAGGTTCTCGGACATGGACATTCATTTTGCTTGTGTCTCATTTATGACACCTTGTGTTTCTTTCCCTTAGAAAACAGTATACAATTAGAACACCGACACCGACACACGTTACACGTATTAAGAGAGATATTTTGGATTGGTAATGAAAGAAGAAATACTCAACTGGTCACACACCAATGAGGAAATAGTTCCAAAGATCTAAGAGAAATATGCAAGTGTGGTGTGATCCCCACTTCCCTTATACATTATTCATACCAAGATTTTCGGCAGTTGACTCCTACTATCCCCTTTCACACATCAACTATATTTTTATTGTAGGATCCGGATTTTTTTAGTTTAGTTTGTTTGTAATCACTTGTATTTAGAAATCATTATTGAAAATAGGTCGAAATTTTGAAACAATATATATAAGATTAATTTACAATTTGAAACAATAGAGCATATCAACTCGACTTCTATGGTGAATCAATCAGAATTTCATATATCATATTTTTCACTTTTTTTTTTAACGTGTACTCTTTTTTTATTTGGTCTTTTTTTCAAAGGAAAATTTTGGTCGGAGAAGGTTTTAACAAAGACACTTAAATAAAAATCATTTCCATGATTGATTATTCTTTATTTTGATCAAGAAAATTTCAATATGATCCCTCTCGACTACCAAGTCAGTTAAGGATGATTTATATTGATCCATTCGAATAAAAAAGAATTGGCCAAATTTTTTTTACTGTAATCCCTCCCAATTACGATTTTAACAGAATGATAAACACTTAATAAAAAGACAAATAATGCGGATAATTAACAAACTAAAAATACCAAATAAAAATCAGTTACATACAAACTCTTAGATCAAAAAAGTTATTTTCATTATTTGATAGAACTCAATTGTCACTTACAAAATTATGCCATCGTGTTTAAACAACTTTGGAGATGTAAAGCTCTGCCTTCTGCACTTGTTACTGCCGGGAGGGTATTGGAAAATAAGCTAGCTACTAGGGTTAATTTGGAAAAGCGTGGGATTGCGGTTGAAAGTCCTTTATGTAGTCTTTGTAGGGTGGAGGTGGAATCAAATAACCATTTATTTTTTGAGTGCATATTTGCTTGGCTAGTGTGGAGTCGTTGTTTTGCATGGCTTGGAGTGCAGTTTGTGTCCCATAATGATCCACTGCTAAATTTTTCTCAGTTTAGATTGTGTAATGCGTCTGCTTTAGCAAATGAGATGTGGGGAGTGATTTGGACTACAGTGGTAAGTGAGTTGTGGAAGCATAGAAACAATGTAATCTTTAATGGGGGAGTTGTGGATGGTTTAGAAGTGGTTGTCTTGGTTCAAGTGAAGGCTTGGTCTTGAATTACGTCCAAGCCTCTCTCTCTGGTTTGTTCTCATTTTTCAAGTGGTGTCTCGAACCTTTGGTCTGTATAACGATAGTTTCTTGAATTATCTTTTAGCTCAAATTTTTTGAGTTGAGTTAGAATTGTTTTGTAATTCTAAGCGTCTAGTGGTGTGAGTGTTGAGATGGAGTGTCTTAGGTATTTTATATTTGTATAAGGATTGGAACATCCCTGAAATGATTCACATTTATTTATTTTTTATTGCCGAAAAAAAAAATTTACAAAATTATGCCTATATCCATTCATTAACCAAAAGGAAGGTTATACAAAATATTTACATCGAATTTAAAAACTAAGGCTTTAGACCATTATCATCCCTCTTCCCTGCAACATCCTCTCCTTCACCAGCATCGCCAATGACTTCATCTGCTAGGATATCATTAGACAACATCAATTCCTCTTGGGACTCAAAAAATACAATTAAAATTCTTTAAAGAAGAATATCTCATAATCAACATGGAATAATAAAAAGACTATGACAGAATAAGAAGAGGGGAATTGTGTAACAACATACTAAATTGATTAATTACACTTTTATTTTTTATTAATTTAAAATTATTTTAGGTACTAGCGCAGAGTTTTTTTTTCCTTCTATAATAATAACAATATAAAGCGATCGGTACAAAATTATTATTGATAGGAATATTAAATAACCCATTACAAGAGTTAAAAGAACTAGTGATTGCAATAGTTTGTTACAACAGTGTAATAAACAAAAAGAAAAAATTGTCTAATTACTAATTTTTTAAAATACTAATTTCACAATCTAATTTTCTTTTTTTTATTTCTTTGAGTTAACAAATTGAAACAAGTTTGATATTTGGAATTTTGTTTCTGTGTTTTGATATTCCATTTGAAACGAAAAAAAAATACATTTGAAGGCTGATACGATAAATTTCATTTCGAATTTCGAAGTCGATTCTTCTTCATTTTTGCACAGACTTATCGTACTTTCAATTCTCCTTCGTTCTTGCTTCTCCATCCACATATTTTTCATGGTTCAGAATTCGTTTATATAAAAGGCCATGATAGAAACTCGGTGGTTATACTAGGACAATTGCTTTCTCACTCCATTTTTTTTTATATATATATATATATATATATATATATATATATTACTCAAATTGGATTCTGAATCTTTGAACTATATGATTTGTTAATGTTTTTTTTATTTTGGTAGGTGGTTCTAATAAGAAAATGATAATGTTATTTATGTATATAAAGATTAATTATTCCTGATGTGTTTATTTATTGATTTTTTATTGTTGATAAGAAAAAATGAAAAAAATAATAATAATAAAATATATATATATATATATATATATATAATATTACTGTCACCTATATTGCTGCTACCACCAATTGAAGTTGTCATCCATTACCGTCTATGTTGTTTTAGTGTTGAGTAATTAAGTTTTGTTTTATACTATTTCTCTCTTGGTTATTGTGTTTGATGTAGTTTAAATTATCTTAACTATGAATATTTTGGATTCTGGACTTTCGAAAATTATTATAGATCTTGTCATCTATATTGTTTTATAAATTAAATATATTTTGAATTATGAAGTTTAAAAGACATTTCTTAGAATGAAATTATGAATTTTACATTTTTTTTATAAATGAAATACATTTCATATTTATGTAATTTATGATGTATTTATAGATTGGGAAATATGTTTTAAATTATACAATTTGAAAATCTGAAATTCATTTATGGATCTAGAAATGTGTTATGTATTTCACAATCTATAAATAAAAGTATATATCTTGAATGGTGTAATTTGAAATGTATTTTCACATTTAAAAACATGTTTCAGATTTTACTAAGTTAATTGTGAAATAAATTTGTGTGATGTTTTTGTGTATATGATTTGTTTTATAATTTATTTGAAATAATATATGATTTATTTTGATTTGCATATATATGACTAAGATAAGAGGTGGTCTCTCTTAACATGGTAAATAGAGACCTAAGACTTTAATATTGAGGAGAGATCACATGTTAATCATTGATGTTAATGGTGATGATGTAATGGATACACCTACAAGAGGACTTGATCATCAAGAAGGATTTTCTAGTGAATAAGTAGATATATGCCTTCTTATCATCTATGTTGATCATGTTGCCATGAGACTTTGGGACGACCAGGTAAGAAACAAAATTTAATTAATTTTCTTATGTTGGTAATGTGGTAAGAAATGATCTTCTTTGTACTAACAAACACTCATATGTTTTTTTCTTTAGCATTGTGGGAGAATTGAAGTTGGTCTCCCATAGTCGGAAGTTAGATAAGTTTCAGATCCCACATTGGTATATAAATGTTTTAATGCTTAATCTTGGGTTCTTATGCTCTGCAACATCAGTTATGAGATGATTGACAATGAGTTGATTTCTACCTTCACTGAGAGGTGACACCAAAAGAACAATAGTTTCCACCTTCCCCTTGGTGAGATGATCATCACCCTCTTGGTGAACATGGGAAATTCCTCGATAAATATAGGCAATGTTGTGGTGCACTGTGAGATTGAGTTAGCTTCACAACATGTATGAAGACTTGTGTCCACTGCAAATGGTAGGGGATGTTATTAGACCAAGTTACCCTATAATCAAACCTGACCCAATCCAACCCAATTAGACTTGGTTAAGTTTCATTTATGATTAGGTCAAACTTGATCTAACCCAAACTAATATACTCTTATACAAGTTGGGTGATGAGTCTAGTATGAGTGACCTGAGACCCAACTCGAGACCCACTCTTATACTTCTTTCACACATACTCGCAACTAGCATAACCTTAGCCAAACCTAAAACTCTTGTTGTGAAGGTGTTTCTTCCTCCGACATCTCCATCATTTGCCTTCAGTGTTCACCTCCATTGCATCTCAACCCTAACATTAGAAAAACAAACTTAAACACTCTCGTAGCAATGCATCTTCTTCTTCCATCAATCTTACCACTCTCGCCTATGTCATTCGTCCTAGCCATTTTGTTCGTCGTTTGTCTTCTTCACATCCCAACCTTATCATCTAACAAACAAACCTAAACATTATTGTGGTGTGTTTCCTGCTTCACATCAACTCTAATGTTCTTGCCTTTACATTCTTCTGTGTGTCGTTTCTCTCTAACATTTGTCTCTATTGTTCGCCTTTGCCACCTCTTCTCCAACACCATTTCATCTTTTAACTCTATTTTAGATGAAATGTTTTGCATTATAATTATTCATTCTTTTAAATGAAAATATTATATATCTCCTTTATTTGTCAACCTCTATCTCTTTGTCATTGTCTTGCCTATAATTTGCAAGAAAACAAGCTCTTATTCATAGGTAGAAACCACATCAATAGTGTGTGTTGTGTGATTCTACTTTGTTTTTTTGCTCTTGATTGGGTGGACAAGGTGGGTTGGTGGTGAGAATGTTGATTTGTAATTGTTCTTTTGTTGACTATTATTCTTACATGAAATAAAATGTTGATTATAACTGAAATATTTTGCTAATATATTAAAACTATATAGTTTTTAATTATTTATTTATAAATAGATTTAATTACATTAATTTATTGAAGTTTAAAAATTTGGAGTGTTTTATTGAGGTTCTATAATAAATCTTTGGAATTTAACGAAGGTTAAAAAAACCTCCATTGTTTTGCTGAGGTTTTAGAATAAACCTTTGGCATTTAACGAAGGTTAAAAAAACCTTTGTTATTTGTTGATATTTTAAAATAAATCTTTTAAATTTAATGAAGGTTAAAAAAAACCTCAGTTATTTTGCTGAGGGTTTAGAATAACCTTTGGAACTTAACGAAGGTTAAAAAAACTTTGTTATTTTGCTGAGATTTTAGAATAACCTTTGGAACTTAACGAAGGTTAAAAAAACTATTGTTAATTAAATCAATTCCTATGGTTATATTAACCTCCGTTAAAACCCTTTTTTCTTGTAGTGTCTAGTCCCATTAAACAACTACTTAAGAGGTTCCACTAACCAATTGATTATAATAAGTATTCTCACATGTACAAGTTATAACGAGTATTATCACCTCCCTGGTTACACCTTCTTAACCTCCCCTTGAGATTAAGAACTCTCAAAAGAAATAAGGAATACTCTCAAAGAGAGCGTAAAGAAATCTCATACAGGTATAACTTTACAAAGTGAAGGATTACAATAGTTTTGCATTCAACCTATAAGACTAAATACTCTGAAGATTAAAGTATATGCTCACTAAAATAAGTATTCTCACATGTACAGGTTATAACGAGTATTATCACCTCCCTGGTTACACCTTCTTAACCTCCCCTTGAGATTAAGAACTCTCAAAAGAAATAAGGAATACTTTCAAAGAGAGCGTAAAGAAATCTCATACGGGTATAACTTTACAAAGTGAAGGATTACAATAGTTTATCATTCAACCTATAAGACTAAATGCTTTGAAGATTAAAGTATATGCTCACTGCAAATCTCAGTACTTTCAACAAGATAATAATATCTCTTTTTGTTATTTGGCTTACCTTACTTTTGTCCTTCACCTTTAATCTCCTTATATCTACATTTGGGCACCTGAATTAGTTAAGTTTGGACATTACAATATCTTCATATCTTCATTGTTTTTGTACTAGATGCTCAAAATGAAAAGCTTAGATTTGCAATCTTTCAACTTGTTTTTGCTTCAAATTTGTTTAAGAAACTAATTTGAAAGTATTTGCGATATGGTTTAATAAAAAATAAATCAAAACATAATCATAAAATCGTTTCATTCCAAAACGTGATACAAAAATAGGATACTTGATATTTTAAATTTATTCAAATTGTTTGTGTTTAAAGAAGATGTGAGATATTCACAATACATTAAAAAAGATATTTGTGAGATTTATTTGAACAAATTTGTTTAGGAAAATATGGATTTTAAAGATAAATGAAAATATGGTCGATAAATTTTTTAGATTAAATTACATGATTTTGTATTAATTTTTTAGTTGAAATATTTATTTATTGTTAATAAGAAATTTTTAGTATTTTAGGTTTTTGTTTGAAGCCAAAACTAATATTATTTTAAAGAAAAACATTCAAAATTTACGTTGAACAATGCATAGTTTGACGTAAATTTTGGACCTTTTTATTTTTTTTTAGAACTTTACATCGAATAGTATTCTGGTCCGACAAAATAGAAATTTTTGCGTTGAAGATTTAGTCTGACATAAACTTACACCAATGCATCTACGTCAAATTGTTAACAAACGTAAAAAAGTCTTTTTTGCACTAGTGAATAGTCATTGTCTTGGACTCCAAAATCTTTAACATAGTATCTAAAAACTAGAAGAAGAACCTGCATTCATTCTCTGTTGTCAATGCTTTCACTTTCCTTCATAGTTTAAGATTCCTTCGTGGTTAAAAATTCATATTGGTGTGTGAGAGTGACAACTTTTCTAAGTTATATATCTTTATTTCCCTCATAGTTGATAAACAAGGAGTTCTAGAATTTATTGAGAATCTTCAACCTGCAAACTTTCTTATATTCAATTTTAAATAAAATATAAGAGTCTATTTTGAATTAATTTTTCAATTTTGCAAAACACAAACAAGTCAAAATTAATGGGACAATTTGCCAAAAAACTTCCATATACAATGACAATGAAAAACACAAATCTTAAATCTATCCATATCGGAGTATTCGGTTTAGAAAGATGATCTCCAACCATGGAAGCTACCCATTACATAAAATTCAAATCCATTAACTTCGTGAAGAAGCTAAAACCTCTAATTGTCATAAGGATCCCCAATTATAAATAATATCACACTATCCCATTGTAGGTAGAAAAGAATTTCACTTACCTACGGATCAAATTATATTTTCTATTGATTATTTATGTATGTAATTAAAATACATTTTTTTTCATAAAACTTTCATACTCAAATAATAATAATTATATGTCATTATACAAACAAATGTTATTAAAAAAATACAATAGAATTAAAAAATACTAAATCATAACTCATATATTAATAAAAATAATACATAAATAAATTATATCTATTAAATTAAAATACATTTATTTACTATTAAGTAAATAAAATAGTATCTACTAATTTTTATCGGTATATAAATCAACAATTACATATAAATTCTGAAATATCTGTGAAAAGTAAAAAAAAAATAGTGATATAACTTTTCTATTCGTCTACAAAATTTTAATTCAAGTTTATTAAGAGGGATTAGTTTCATACCACTTTGAACCAACAAATTCTTCTTAAATCTCATTCATAATTTTACACATATTTTCCTTGTTTTTCTTTTAAAAAAAAATCAATACCTTACCACTTCCAAAAGACATGGAGATAGGGCAATATTAGTTTGTTTGGCACAGGTTTACAAATTGACTGAAATCCCTGTAACCATGCACTATGTATGACACTCTTTCTTTCCTTTGTGGCCACAATCATTGTAAAGATTAATAAATGGATACAGACAAATATCATTAAAAAAAATCTGTCAATCATCCATGAACTTGACCCAATCCACACAGAAATTACCTGATTCATAGAAAATATAATCATCTAATAAATCACGTAATCACAAGTTCTACTTTTACAAAACTCTTTTCATGTATGTTGACCTACCTCACCAGTCTTCAATTATCCAAGATGTTTTTAAGATATTAAAAAAAGTTATATAACTATACTTTTTTACTTGAAAAGAGATTAATATAACTTATTACACAAATAGTATTTGGTGATTAAGATTAATTTCTGAATGTTGTTATAATATTGTGACTTTTCTTATATTTATGTTCATATTTTTCTATGTAAATACTTATGCATTGAATTTTTAGAACCTTTTGTAATAAAGTAGATGCTACATGATTAGGAATTAAACTTTCATCCGCATATTTAAAAAAATTACTAAACTTTATTAATTCACTGCTATGTATCAATTTTTCTTTTTACAATCTCATTTTTTAATTAATCATATGATTTAATACAAATAAGATGTTCTATTGTCATAGTCTTACTACTTAGTAAATATATCAGTCTATTGGTGATCGGTTTTATCAAATTTTAGTTGAAAAATATTTTTTTTAGACATAATGGTGAATGAAATGATATCTCATTTCTACATGCTTAACCTTAAATGCTGAATATGATATTTCAAAAGATTGATTGCACTACTATATATATATATATATATATTGGTTTGAACACTAGAGTAATTCTCTAAATGTTACTTTACCTAAAAAAGTTCAGAACAACATGTACTTTGTTTTTTTTAAGAAAAAAGATGAAGTTTTGCTTTTTGTTTGACCAAGAGATAAGCACGGTCCAAGAAATGAACATCTCTACTTGTGTTTTTTCTATCAACTCTATCTCAAACATAGTTTATGTCGTAAAATTCTTCTAATTTGAAGCTAACATTTTTCTTGTACACAAACACATATTAATAGACCCCATTAATATCAAAATATCTGTTTGACAATCTTTAAATGAGACTCTTTAGGATCTAACTAAAATCTTACACACAAACATACCATATGCATAATATTAGGTCTGATAAGAATAAGATAAAGTAATAAACCTATCATACCTCTAGTGACCATCTGATCTACCTTCCTACCATTCTCATCCTTGACGTATGTATCAAAGTCTTTATAACCTTTATGTCTAACATGCTGAACTTCTTCAACATCTCCTTTGTATGCGTATTTCGATGAATGATGATGTCCTTTTCTCCTTGCTTGATTTGAAGGTCTGAGAAATAATTGAGCTCACTCATTATGCTCATTTCGAACTCTCCCTGCATTAACTTAGAAAATTATTTGCACAAAGATTCATTATTAGCATAAAAAAATATATCATCAACATAAACTTGTACAATAACAAAATTCTTGATTTGTTCTTTTCGAAATAAAGTTGCATAAACTTTTCCTTTTTCAAAACCAGTCAGAAAGAAAATTTCTTAGTTGTTTATACCAAGCTCTAGGAGATTGCTTAAGACCATATAAAATCTTTTTTAAGTTCAAAAACATAATTTGGTTTTGAATCATTTTCAAAACTTAGAGGTTGGTTGACAAAAGCTTCCTCTTGTACAATAATCATCCTTCATTTCCTATGAGGGAACTGGCTTTATGTATTGACCATTTTTATTTGATTGGACTGAGCTTTTGTTCTTCATTAAGGTTAGAGGTCCAACGCCCCACCCCCACCCCCATTTAAAGAATTATGTTAGGGCTGCTGAAAGTAGGTCTCACACCGGATATAATTTTGTTGATCATGTTGAAGTGAAAAATGATTTCAATATGAAAGTTGCTTTAGCACAAAAGCCAAAATTCATATCAATTTCAAAATAAAAAAATTAAAAGTAAAAGGTGAAAAACAAATAGACGCAGTAGAAATATGATGCGACTTAGATTGTCTAACTAGCCTATGATTATTATGTTCAATTTGGAGATCCCACATCGACTAGAGATGAGGACAATTCATTGTATATAAGTGGGGTGCAAACATAAAAATTATGCAGATAAAGAAGAAAATTGAGAATCAAATTCAAATTGAATTCCCTAGCGACAGTAAGGTAGGAGTAACAAAAAAGATAAAAAAAAAGGGGGGTTGATATGGTTATGCAGAAAATTAAAGTAAATGATTAAAAAATAGTAAATGAAAGTAGGTTGACCATGAAACTTTTTCAGGAATGCTTCATTGGCTGATAGAGATATATCATTCATTTAACCATCTAAACAAAATTAAATTGACCAAACATGCACCAATCAAAACAATGAAATCTAATTAATGAAACAAATGTATCCACTAATTTATTTACTCATCTCCATGCATCTACTTATAAGGTTTTTAATTCTTTTACCTCTTGAATCATGCATCTGAGAGATTATTTAGAATAACGCAAACTAAACAAGAGTTTCAATTACAAATGTAATTAAATCATCAACATACATCCAAAAATAATTTTCAAAATAGAAATTAAAACTAAAAAGATAAGACTTTTTAGTACATTCACAAAATTTAAAATAAAAATTATGACATAACTTTCTTCACAAAAATATATGTATATATTAGAGTGAAAATATATACATAATCAATTATATTTTTAAATTCGAAATCTTAGAGAAATCAACACAATCAATTATATCAAATACTGATTATATTGTTATATATAACATATTTATAAAGATACAATTAATTATGTCTTCAATCAATTATATCTTTAATTTTTATTAATATTAATATATTTATTTATTATAATAAAATAAATAATATAATATTATTAAAAAATAAAATATAATTTTTAATCATATCTATTATAAACTTTTCACTTAAATCTACCCATTTCCTTTAAAAAACAATAACATTTTCAACTCTTTTCCCCCCTCTTTTTTAATACTCTTTCCACCCCACCCCCAATCAAAACAAACCCAAAGTATTTTTTATTTTGTGTTAAAAAGGTAATGTTACACCAAGAAGAGTCATAGGAAGGCTAAAAAGATCACAATCAAAATCTAGTAGGTTATGCACAATGCACTTTGGATCATTTACCTGAAAAATTTGGGTCATCAACTTAGTGAGACTAAATTTGTGGATCCTTAACCTAGCAAACCTCAAAACCATCCTTTAACACACCAAAATTAAGCATGTGTTTCTTCTATCCAAACATTGACTTAATTTGGTATAACAATAAAAAGAACGAGGCATACACATAGATGTAATTCAAAACTTCATATAAAAAAATTATTATTTTTTCTATCCCACCTCTAAAATTATAATTTTATATTATCATAATAAGATTTATTAAAATAAAAAAATAATCAAATTCTTTATATTTTAATATATTTTGAAAAGTATGTATTTTAATGAATTGATAAAAAATTTATCGAAAAGTTTTGAAAACATTGTCCGATTGAATAATTAAGGATTTGATAAAACTTATAGTTAGGTAGTTTGACATCTCTGCATATATATTATGAAACTGAATTAATTTACTATAAATATGTTTGACGCGTCTCCTTAATCGTCATTTAGTTTAATTAAAAGACCTTTTTCTTTCAGCTTTGAAGAAAATATTAATAATATAAATAGTGTAAAATAAAATATAAATAGGAAAAGAAAAGAAAAGAAAAGAAAAGAAAATGAAAGGTAGAAAGAGTAACCTAAGTTAGAATAGGAGGAAGAAAAAAAAGCAGATCGGGTAGTCCACTCACCAACTCCCACACTGAACCCTTATTTATACGGACTCTCTCCTTCATTCTCCTTCGTCACTCACTCTCCTTCTCTTTCTCTCTAACCCACATTTCTCTCTTCTTCCTCTCGCTGCGCAGCCATGTCTCTGTCGGTGGAGAAAACCACGACTGGCCGCGAGTACAAGGTCAAGGATCTCTCCCAGGCGGACTTTGGCCGCCTTGAGATCGAGCTTGCCGAGGTCGAGATGCCGGGCCTCATGGCCTGCCGGACTGAGTTCGGCCCATCGCAGCCCTTCAAGGGGGCCCGCATCACCGGCTCCCTCCACATGACCATCCAGACCGCCGTTCTTATCGAGACCCTCACCGCCCTCGGCGCTGAGGTCCGCTGGTGCTCCTGCAACATTTTCTCCACGCAGGACCACGCCGCCGCCGCTATCGCCCGCGACAGCGCCGCGGTCTTCGCTTGGAAGGGAGAAACCCTCCAGGAGTACTGGTGGTGCACCGAGCGCGCTCTTGACTGGGGCCCCGGCGGCGGGCCCGACCTCATCGTCGACGACGGTGGCGACGCTACCCTCCTCATCCACGAGGGTGTCAAGGCCGAGGAGCTGTTCGAGAAAACCGGCGAGCTCCCTGACCCCACCTCCACCGACAACGCGGAGTTCCAGATCGTGCTTACCATCATCAAGGATGGATTGAAGAGCGACCCCACCAGGTACCGCAAGATGAAGCAGCGTCTTGTTGGGGTTTCTGAGGAGACCACCACTGGTGTGAAGAGGCTCTATCAGATGCAGGCCAATGGGACTCTTTTGTTCCCTGCTATTAATGTCAATGACTCTGTCACCAAGAGCAAGGTATTTTTATGTTGCTTCCCGCTCTTTTTTCCCCAGATCTGTTTCTTTTTGCGTGTTTAAATGCTGTGCTCGATTCAGATCTGTCGTTTTTAATGGGTTTTGTGGCATTGGTTAAATGGGTTCTTGAATCTGGTAACTGTTTGACTAATGTTGTGAAAGAAGTTTGGATTGGTGTTCATCTGAAATTAGGTTAATGTTAAGGAATTGATCTGAAACAGCTTTAGTTAACTTTTTACACTGAATTTTACTGTTAACTGCTAAATCCAATTATATACTATATCATTTCAAAATCCGAATCATCTTTTGAAGTTTTCTCCCAAAACTAACTGTACTTTTTCTATCAGTTGTAAGTTGATATGGTTTTTGAAAGCAAGAGGTGGGTCATATTAGATTTTGCTTTTATGGTTTGTGTTTTTGTTAGTTTAACCTTTTGATCTGTTGTTTGTGACAGTTTGACAACTTGTATGGGTGCCGTCATTCTCTCCCTGATGGTCTGATGAGGGCTACTGATGTTATGATTGCGGGGAAGGTGGCTGTTGTGGCTGGATATGGTGATGTTGGGAAGGGTTGTGCTGCTGCATTGAAGCAGGCTGGGGCTCGTGTGATTGTGACTGAGATTGATCCCATCTGTGCCCTCCAGGCTCTCATGGAAGGCCTTCAGGTTCTGACCTTGGAGGATGTTGTATCTGATGCTGATATCTTTGTTACCACCACCGGTAACAAGGACATCATTATGGTTGACCACATGAGGAAAATGAAGAACAATGCCATTGTTTGCAACATTGGTCACTTTGACAATGAGATCGACATGCTGGGACTGGAGAACTACCCCGGTGTGAAGCGCATCACCATCAAGCCCCAGACTGACAGGTGGGTGTTCCCTGAGACCAACACCGGCATCATTGTGTTGGCTGAGGGTCGTTTGATGAACTTGGGATGTGCCACAGGACACCCCAGTTTTGTGATGTCCTGCTCCTTCACCAACCAGGTGATTGCCCAGCTTGAGCTGTGGAATGAGAAGAGCAGTGGGAAGTATGAGAAGAAGGTATATGTTTTGCCGAAGCACCTTGATGAGAAGGTGGCTGCACTTCACCTTGGGAAGCTTGGAGCTAGGCTCACGAAGCTTAGCAAGGATCAGGCTGATTACATCAGTGTGGCTGTTGAGGGTCCATACAAGCCTACTCACTACAGGTACTAAGGTTGTTGTGATGATGATGAATGGAGAGCGAAAGCAAAACTGGTTCATGGAGCGGCTTGATTGTTTCATTTTCTTTGAATTTTTTGTGCTAGAACTTCACATCCATGGTAGAAGAACAATTGTTTTCTGAATTTTGTAGAACTTATGTTGGAGTGGGTGGGACGGGTACGGGTAATGCGGCCTGTTGGATTCTGTGGTATGAATCCAATTTGGTCTGAAATAAGGCTTGTTTGGTTTGGGGGTTGTGTGCATTTTGGTTTAACTAAATTTCTGTCTCTTTCCACCAGTTTAATATTACATCAAAGAAAATATCAAATTAAAAAAAAGTTCCTACATGAATCCACTATCTATTATATTATTCACAGTTTGTTACATTGTTAAAGTCAAGGGTGTTAATTGTAGGAAGAGTATTTTTTTTACTATAATAACACGAATGAATAGCTTAATATTGCATCAAAGAAAATAACAAATTAAAAAAAGTTCCTACAGGAATCCACTATCAATTATATTATTCACAGTTTGTTATATTGTTAAAAGTGAAGGGTTTTAATTGTAGGAAGATTGTTTTTTTTTACTATAATAACACGAATGAATAGCTTAAGAATCTAAGCATTTTAAATAGGGAGTCGTTGATGCAAAAATGCATATTAAAATAATATATTTTCTTTGATATTAAAAGTGCAAATTAGATCTTCGATTTTGCCATTATTACCATTTATTTTTATGTTCATTATATTGGTATAGGATCCATAACATTTGAAGTAAACAGTATTCCATTCCCTTCAAATCAATTTTTTTTAATCTTGTTACCATATGAAAGAAATCAGAGGACCATGGATTTTAATTTTTTAAAGATTTTTTTTTTTGAGTTCTGTACTTAATTTCTGTACATTACTGGTTTTTATATTGGGTGATTTCCAAAATATAAAAGTAAAAACTAACACACCACAAATAGGGTATTATTGAAGTTAAAAAAGGGTATGAAGAGTATTATTGAAATTAAAAAAAAAAAATATATGAAGGTGCTAGAAGAAAGGTATGAAGCTAGAGAGATAATTTATCATGTATGAGTCATAATTTACCTAGGAAAAAATATGCGTGTTATTATGCAATATGGTTGTTGTATGACTATCTTTAGTGAAATATTAACTACTTTAATTTGTCCTTGTCTTAGGCATTTATACTAGAACATAAATGCTAATTTTAGCGGAATTTGCGTCAAAATAATGGTTGGAAATAATGTAGAGAAGTATGGAATAATAAGCTCCTAAAGTTTGAGAATATAACATTTTGTTAGTATGTTTTTAAATTGAATAAAATTCGTCTAAACAACCTGAATTTTTTTAGATTAAAAAATGAAAAACTCTTCTTTTTTGTTCAGATTAGAGACAAAACCAAAAGAAAAAATCTGCAGAAGAAAATGATCAGAACACCATTACTTCTTGAATCTTTTTCTTTTTTAATTTCTTCTCCTTCAATTCTTGGTCTTTGATTATTTCTTCTTTGTTTTTCTTGTTATTGAATCTTCTTGTTCTTGAATCTTCTTGTATCACTCACTGTGAAATAATCTGTTACGTACGTATAACCAATTTTCTCTTACCTAGATACATGATATTCAATCTATGTGATATTAATTATACATAAACATTTTCCAATCCTTGTGATAAGCATTGTTCCCGTGAGATTAAATGTACATGAAAAAGTAGGCAGCTAGATGTAAATACAGATAGCATTTTATCAGGTTTATCACATTTTCGGTCCTTTTCCCCTTATGGATCTCTCTGCTTCCAAAGGTTGGTAAATGTACAAAGTATAGTAACGCTTACAATGTATGGTGGTTGGAGCATGTCAATTCGAACAAACAAAGTGAAAGCGGCAAAAGCGTGTGATCACAGGAAGGAGCATTTTCTATGAAAGGGATGGGGATGGATCACTTTATCAGAAAATAGAGAAGTTGAGGCACTAGCTGAAAAAAGATAAAAGAGGTGTTTGTGAGAGTAAAGACGAACCAAAAACTTTTGGTGTTTTGTAACAAAATGTTAGATTTTCAAGTACATCATAGAAGTATTCTTTTTTTTTTTTACTATTTTGTCATAGTTTTTTAAACTTTATTTTGTGTTTGAGTTTGAATTTTAATATATATTTTGATGTAAATTTAAATTTATATATATACTAAAAGTTATCATGGATGAATGTTATATTTATTTATTAAAAAGTATTTTATTAAATATAAATAAATAAAGACAATTGACATAAACAATTGTGGTTGAAAAAACACATGTTATGAGTAAAAAAACAAATGTATATGGTATTTTAAAGAGGTTTGAAACTTTTGGTATTTTATGGAGGTGATTTTATTGTATTTTATAGATGTTTTGAAACCTAGGTATTTTATGAAAGTTCTGAGACTCATAATATTTTTATAAAGGTTCTGAAACCTATAATATTTTATAAAGGTCTTGACTCTCATAGTTTTGTATGGAAGTTTGTGGAAATGATTGCTTGACATCTTGCGCCTGCATACAACTGAAGTATGTGGCAGATTTGATGACATGGCAAAGGGTAAATGTGTCTTTTCGTTAAATAAATAAAAATAAGGTTAAACAAAATGGGATTTTTGATTTCAATGAAATTTTGGTTCTTTCGTTTAGGGTTTCAGCGTAAACCAGCTTGCGCCTTCAATTTCATAGGTTGCGCCTTCAATTTACGCCATCAATTTGCACCTCCAATTTCATAGCTTACGCTTTCAATTTACGGCACCAAACCTTCAAATTCATAGATTGCGCCTTCAATTTACGCCACCAATTTGAACCTTCATTTTCATTTTCTGAAAGGGTTGGGAGATTGCGATTTGGGGCTTCAAAAAAGGTTTCTTTTCGTTTTTTTTTTTACATTATGGTTGCGATTTTTTTCTCTGCTTTTGTGATTGGTTGGCATTCATTTTCGATTTCATGCTGTGTATTTTGTATTTCTGCTTTGGATTGTGATTTTAGGGGTTTGATAGGGTTTCGTTTTGGGTTCTTATTTTAGGGTCTGTGTAGGATTCCGATTTGGGATTCTGGTTACATAATCTGGTTACCTAATCTGCAATGATTAAAATAAAACTAGACCAGAATACACTCCTCCATCACTGTAATTGCTTTTCCACGCAAAAACACTCTGTGATCACCACTTATGTACACAGGGATCACCACATACTGTGAGCACTGTGACAGTTAAAAAAGTGAAGCCTAAACCAATTTAAGTGAAATTCAGAAACAGTAGGTCCTGTGTGCAAAACTATTACTGAAATCACCACTTATTGGTGCCCTCATCCCTACTTAATATGGATGAAAATCCAATGACCACCACATCACCCATGACCAACTGGGAATGCAAAAATAACCTTGGGACCATCCACCCACCTCCAACATGTCCAACAATTCATCCTGGTTTTTCAAATATACCAAGTTATAAAATTCCACAATTCGTGCATGGGTCAGAAACTTATACTGTGATCACCACTTATGTACACAGGGATCACCACATACTGTGAGCACTGTGACAATTAAAAAATTCAAGCCTAAACCAATTTAAGTGAACTTCAGAAACAGTACGTCCTGTGTGCAAAAACTATTACTGAAATCACCACTTATTGATACCCTCATCCCCACTTAATATGGATGAAAATCCAATGACCACCACATCACCCATGACCAACTGGGAATGCAAAAATAACCTTGGGACCATCCACCCACCTCCAACATGTCCAACAATTCATCCTGGT
>Ga0123342_1002160_pt1 | contig 32929 bp, 7 predicted proteins | sample Turbeawhitnodule_FD_89960 | JGI IMG/M metagenome (GOLD analysis project Ga0123342, IMG submission 89960) | Root nodule microbial communities of legume samples collected from Mexico - Turtle bean Mexico white nodule | ecosystem: Host-associated > Plants > Roots > Nodule | place: Mexico: Nepantla... | reverse complement strand
GAATCACCACTTCTTTAAGCTCTTGCTTCAACCCAAACTCAAATTTTCTACATCTCCAAGCCTTAGTCATGGTCTGGGTGTAGAATCTAGCTAGGTGTTTGAACCTAGTAGCATATTCAGTGATTGAAATATTTCCTTGTTCCAGCTGCATGAATTCAACTTCTTTTGCATATCTGACACTATTAGGAAAATACTCCTCCAAGAATCTTACTTTGAAACTCTCCCAAGTGACAATTTCTTCTCTATCCTCCATCATTTGCTTTATACCTATGCACCGAAACTCAGCTTCTTCAAATAAGCATATAGATGGCATAATATAACTTTTTTTATTGCATTGAGTAGCTTCAAAGATTCTTTCTATGTCTCTCACCCACTGATCTGTTTCATTTGGATTTACCTTCCCATTAAATTTGGATGGATTGTGTCTTAGAAAATCCTCCAGACTAAAGGTATGGGGTTGTTGATGAAGTTAAGACGCTTCTGCTGTTAATCTAGTTGTTTCTAATTGATGAAGGGCAGCCTGATGCTGTTGTGTCATAACAACACTCTGATGTTGCAAGGTTGTTGCCATCATCTCTATTGTCCGACTAAGTTGGGCATATCTACTGGTGGAGGAGGAGTGGGTGGTCTATGTGCCATCTACTAAGCACATAAAGAATTGAGTTAGAAATTACTAAAAATTTCCAACTACATCCTTAAGACAAATTAACTTAAAAAAAATACTCACACAAAATAGGTACAAAACCAATCAAGACTTGTCTCTAAAATGTATTCTAAATATTTATAATTAAGATAGAAAATCATCTTGATCTATTCATGAGTGTTCACCCTCACCCCTGTATCAAGATTCTTTTCATTCTTAATGCTTTCATTTTTATTCATGACAACTAATTTGACTCAAACACAAACAAGATTCCAAGAAAACAACTTTGTCAAACACCTTATTAGAAACTTTTAACTAAGTCTTGAGGCTAAACTTAAACAAAAATCTACACGCATGAGAAACATAATAAACCCACTACCCTCAGGTTATCCTAAGGATGAACCTCTCTGATACCATTAAATGTAACACTCCAAAAATACATCTAACTATTACAATACAGGTCCTACATATTTCTATACAAGCTTAAAGTTTTTCAAAACATTCCTAATACATGCTTAGGACATATAAAAATACAAATATTTACAATATAAGGTTCAATATAACATTCTAAAGCCCTCAAGAACATCCAACACTTGTATGATCATCTGCTCGTGTACATATAGTACAATCATCGCAGTTCACAATACAACATGAAAAGCAAAGGTAGCTAGTGAAAATAAATTTTTATAATATACACAATTAAATCAAAAGAGAAAACCAAATTACATGGATCAATTTCTCAATTCAATCTTCTTCAAATCCCAACACAAAGCAATCACTTATATCTCACATGGATCTACACATCTAGGATATTCAACAAACATAATAACAAATGACATCTTCCAGAAGACTCGTATTAAGTAAGTTCTACCAAAAACTAACACCTGATCCAAAGATTACCAGCGAATCCAAGAGAAATGATAAGGGTAAGTTCAATACAACCCAAGTCATGCATCTCATATGTCACGGTATGCATGAACTCCCCCATCAGTTTCTTACCACAGACATCAATACTCAATACATAACAAACATCAGTCCATACATTATCCCAAATGTATGAATTCAATACCATTTTCACCATACAGTATAATTCAAAACACGATCCACAACATTAAAAACTATTTAACATAAATAAAACAACATTTAAATACTAAACAATCAAAATCTGATATTTCTACAAGTATAAATAATATATATATGAACAACACAATATATAAAAACACAACATTCCTGCAAAAGAAATTGAATATTGGGACCACGTCCCCTCCATATACGGATCTTCTAGCTCATGGTTCTATTAAAAATTAAAGTTAACTTCTCTTACCTTAATTGTTTGCTTTCCAAGCAACCTCTAAAATTTTATCATTCCAGTCTGGATAAGCTTCAAGATTTAATGACCTAATGCAAGTTATCCAAACATAACAAAAAATTCAGTATATATTAGAATAAGTTGAGAGGATTACTCTTCTCAAATGACCCTACCAAGATTGATGACTAAAACCTAAGAAAAAACAGAAAACAAAGGATCTTTAGTGCAAAAATGAACTTATTATGTTTGAAAATCTGATTGGGTAGAAATGTTCTTTAACTCCTCAACTAAAATGTGGTCCGATCAGATTATAAAATAAATGAAAATTGGAAGAGAAGGAAGAGAGTTAGAGAGATGGAGAGAGAATGAAGAAAGGAAAAATGGAAATGCGGGAAGGGGGATTGTGTTGGTTTTATAAAAAAATTTAACACCAATTTCTCCCTTGTTTCTTTCTATCTTTCTTACACATAATTCATTATAGATGTTATTCTCACTAGCTTATTTTTGTTAATTTCAATAGCATCTTACTATTTTTAAAGTTTTTAAGTACAATTTATTTATTTTAATCAAATAAGAAAATATAAGCACGGTTAAGGAGATTACATGACATGAAAAATATTTTGATGACATGTAACACATTATCACATTTTCATTTTTTTAATATCAATTTAATTAAAAAAATATTAAGTCATTATGTTTTTTAAAAAGTAAACCGTAATTAATTAAAAATAATAAAAGATATTTTGTTACGTTAAATAATATCACATCGTCATTTTTTTTAAGTCTCGATGAAATTTCAAACTATAATACCTCAAATTTATAATTAATATTATATTATCTCAATAAATTTGGATCAGAACATAAAGATATTAAAATTAACTTAAAAATAGTGGAATAAAAAGACTCTTAACACTAAAATTATAAACAATATATATAATTACGTAAAAGACAGTGTTTGTCTTGATAGATGAAATTTCCTTTTTTTTTTTTTCTGAAAAGCAGTGTTGACGATACGAAGTGCAAGTACAAGCCTTTGGAAAGTAGTAAGCGTTACCACATTGAAGGAGGTGGATTTAGTGGCCAAACAAATTAAACAGTGTCTCGTAATTACACACTCGTCAACTTCACGCAAGACTCTTTAACACATTTACTTCTTCCTCTGCCCCCTCCAATGTCCATTCCTCTCCCACTGCACCGTGTTACACTCCCACAACGCACTTAAACACTGTGTTGCAGAGAGGAAAAGGAAGGAAGAAACAAAGAACAATGCCTCCAAATGTAGAGTATTTGTCGTCTGTGGCAAAACAAGCGGAGCAGCTTCGAGTGGACGGCAACAACTACTTCAAGAAAGAGCGTTTTGGAGCTTCCATCGACGCTTACACTGAGGTCTGCTTTTGTTTTTTTCAGGGATTTTGGGTTGCTGCATGTTTTCATGTTTGTAACTTTTGCTGCTTTTCTTGCTTATTCATTTATCTCTTATCTCGTTTCATTTCAAGGCAATTGCACTATGCCCCGATGTTCCGGTGTATTGGACCAACCGCGCTCTCTGCCATCTCAAGCGCAAGTATGATTTTTGGAACCCTAACATGTTTTGTTTTCTCACTTCATTTTTTCATTATTATTATTGAAAAAAAAGCCCCCCTTCAACAAGACGTAGTGTTAAAATTCGGTGTATAGATGAAAAAAAGTAAGCTTTATAAGATTTCGTCAGGTTGAAACCTACATTCTAAAATGGCATCAGCACTAGAGTTCTAGTTTGAAAATAGTGCATAAATGGATAGTAACTTTCACCTCATAAACTGTTTTTCTATGGGATAAAGTTAAACCCAAATCCTCTTTTTCTATTATTGATATTTTGTTTGATTAGAGTGATAGTTTGTTCGACTGAATTCTTGAATTATTTCATTGGAACTCTTCTCGAGTTAGTCCCTACTACAAAAAGCAAAATAAGTGAAATGAGTTTGTATATTTAAGAGTTGAACTTTGATGTGGTATTTAAATTGAGAATGAGGTACATTTGCAGGAACTAAAATATTTGTTTACTTTACTTTATTTTGTGTGGAATTTTTCTTTTTGTTTTGTAAGTACCATGTTTAATTTTGGTGCTTGCAGTGATTGGACCAGAGTTGAGGAAGACTCTCGTCAAGCTATGAAGCTTGACAACAATTTGGTTAAGGTATTTGTCATTTACTTGTTATTTTCATGTAATTGTTTGATGGAACATGTAAGATGCATTGGGTTGGAGATATCGCGTCAAAATATATAAGTGGTGGAAACTTCATCTTACATCCTTGTTTTGTAGTATTGAATTAGATTTCATCTCACTTTGTAATTTGGTTTGAAAGTTTATTTTGACAATTTGTTGGTTTTATTGTGTTACTTGCTATTGAAAGGCGGACAACTCACAAATATCTTGTCTTACACTCGAGATGTTCAGTTCTTGGAATGAGAAGCTATGTTCAATATTCCACATTGACTAGAAATGCAATCAAGTTATAATATACAAATGAGTGCAAACTTCTCCTAATAATTTAGTTTTATAGAGTTGAGTTATGTTTAATTCGACTTTCAAAGATCTTGCCATGTTGTAAACCTTTATATTGAATAAGGGATATGGACATTGATTACAGTTATTTTTGCTCTTTACATCAATGATATAAGTTGTGAAAGATTGCATTTATCATATAATTTGTTAAACTTGTTGGATGTCCAACCTATACATAGTTTTGAAACTGAAAGTTGATTGAGTGAGGTTGTTTTCTACTTCCATATGTTTTGAAGTTGAAATACTTCGATAGAATCCAAATGTATATGTCATGTCTCTCCAAAAGAGATGCAAACCATATGAAAAAGAGAGACTTATGACAAATTTGTACAGATGCGATAGCCCAGACTACATTTGTTTTTGCGTTGATCTTGGTTTTTTTTTTCTTTTTCTCGTCTCTTTTCCTTCTACATTGTCCTGTTTATGATCGCTTCCCTGGTTTTGTCCTCCCCGGTTTTTCCATTTTATGGTAGATGAAAAAAATAAGAATAATATTATATTGAGGTAGTTAGGAATATGTAGAGCTAAGTTTAATATTGGCCAAATCTATACACACGTTTCCATTATTGTTCCCTTTGGATTCATATTCTTTTATGAACGAATTTAATTGGATATTTTGTATTAGTTTGTGGAAGAGTTGTCTAGAGTTTATTACAAGCACTGGTGGTATTATTTTACAGGAGTTTTTATATCAGTTTTTTGCATTGCATATCAGTTTTTTGCATTGCATTACACCTTATTTGTATCTTACTATTGTTTTAATAATATACTTTTTCAGAATTAACTCCTGCTTATCTTTCTTTTGCTAATTCAGGCCCACTATATGTTAGGTCTTTCATTGGTACAGAGACAGGAGTTTGCTGAAGGAATCTTAGAATTGAAAAAGGTCTGTATTCATTCTCCATTGATGCCACTTGTTCGTGCTTTAAGATAAATAACTATTATTTTTGCATATAACTAAAGGGGAAGGGAAAACAGGGCAAGACAGATATTTTGTTTTTAAATTTAAATAGTTATATAATACTTATAAAGATCAATATATAAAAAGAAACACCTACAAACTTGTTACTTTAAAGTTTTAGGTTAGAGGTAGTGTTAAGTCTCGTATAGGGGTTAGCTCATGACTCACCAGATCCAAATTTCCCAGCAAGTTCTATTTAAATATAACTTTAACAATCAAAATGAAAAAAAAAAAGCCACAAACATTAATTTTTGGTTCACATGGATTTTTTTTTTCTTTTTTTTATGCATGACTAGTTTCTCATTGGTTACGGTCATTAACAGGCTTTGGATCTTGATAGAGGTTCCCATCCTAAGGGCCATATGGTAGAGGAAATATGGCAGGAGCTTGCAAAAGCAAAATACCTAGAGTGGGAACATTCATATACTAAGCGATCATGGGAACTACAGTGCTTGAAGTATGTTCTCCTGGTGATTATTGGACCTATATAACTATGGGTCATTAGTTAATACTTGGCTTCTTTGTACTGTAGTTTATTTGTTGGTTAGAGAATGATAATTATCATGCTGAGTTATTGTCAGAGAAGCTTGTGAGTATGCTCTAAAGGAAAAACATTTTCTCGAAGTCCCCCACATAGAAGGATTTGTAGAAGATGATACTGCCCATTTAGAACAATTAGAGGCTTTAGGAAGAGTGTTTGATAAAGTTGCAGAAAATGACATGCCTACCGAGGTACATACAGCTCTCATCTTTTGTCTTATCGTTCTTGTAACTTTATAGATCCTTTGCAAATGTCTATATTATTTATCCTGGGAATACATTATTTGTCAATTATTTTAGGTGCCAGATTATCTGTGCTGTAGAATCACACTTGATATTTTTTGTGATCCTGTCATTACCCCAAGTGGCCTTACATACGAGAAGACAGTAATCATTGATCATCTTGAGAAGGTAAATTGATTTGTATGTGACATCCTTGAGATTAAATATTTTGTTATTCAAGGTATTACAGGCTTTTAATTTGTCTAAAATTAGGTGGGTATGTTTGATCCAGTCACTAGAGATCCTCTTACTCCATCACAGCTAATACCAAACCTAGCCATAAAGCAAGCAGTTGAAGCATTCTTGGATAAACATGGGTGGGCATACAAAGATATATTAACAAAAAGCTTTTTGTAGTTTGTTTTGGGTTGTTTGTTCTTGTCCTTCACTTCTACAGAATAGCCAATGTAATTTGGCCTTTATCTGCTTTTTGGATGTTGATAAAGAATCTGAGTTGGTGGAAAAGGAAAATAATGAAAAGAATTATAGTAGAAAGTAAATCTGTTTGGATAAGTTGAAAGCAAAGAAAAATTAGTATGTTTAATTTAAATTTTAATTATAAAACTGCAAAAAAAAAATAAAAATGTATTGAATTTTATCATTATTAATTGTATGACGGTCAAAAATAATTATAAATGTTAAATTTAACTGTAATAAAGAATTAAAATTAAATATGAAGAGAGAGAAGGAAAGGATGGGTACATGGATTGGCGATGGAGAAAAACATAATAAAGATAGAGAAGATACATAAAATGATTAGAAGAGAGTTTAAAGAATTTCATTTTTTTTTATTTTATTCTTTATAAAATTTGAGTTCCATACAATTAAGTAATGAAAAAAATAATGTTTTCAAAATTTAACTAATTAAAGAAATTAAGACACTGGTTTAAGATTCAATGGTTCTGTCATGGTCGAGTCAATATTAATAAAATTATTGTAATAATTAAATAGTATATAAAGTAATATTAAAAAAATATAATATCATGATTCTAGGATGCTAAAACTTAAAAAATATATAAATTTATAGGTTTTAAACTTAAAATACATATAAAATTAAAACAAAATATGTCATCACACTTAAATTAAAATTTCAATAACGTTTATTAATAATAAAAGCAACTGTATACGTAGAATAAAAGAAAATAATAAATATTTTAGGATGATTTTTATTTTTTAAGAAGAAAATTTAAAATAAAATATTATAAAATATTTTTAATAAAATCGGTCTGGATTATTTTTCGTTTGATATTTTAGTTATTTGACCATTTTTTAAATCGATTTTGTGATTTTTTTTAATTGATAATCTGACCTTTTTATTTGTCCAAACCAACTGTCTTGCTTTAATTTAATAAAAAAATACTTTTAATATTTTTTTAAAAAAAAATTAAACAACATGCTCCCATTTTGTTATTCGTAAGAAAAAAATACACTTTTTAATTCAATTTAAACAAAGTTGAACTATTGCTTCTTTTAATGACATTTTTCCTAAAATATACTAATTTTAATTAGTGTCTGAATTGGTTACACTATTATAACAAGTATCTTTTTCTTTTAACTAAGAACAAGAGCAATTTAGGAAAAATATTAGAAAATTAATAAAATTTAATTAGGTTAACTGATTTTCTTAAAAATGTGTTAATTTAGTTTAATTTTTGTTATCAATGAGAATGAATGTAGTATTTCACTACAAAGCATTTTAATTCTCTAAAAAATATTTTAAAATTCTTCATTTAAATTATTATTGAAGAAACTTATCATGCTTGACAATTTGTAAATGGATGATATTCTAAATTTAATTATCCTATCCTTGTGGAGAATACTTACTCTTAAAGTTTTAGGTCTCTTAAATTTAGCAACATATGGTTTAATACCATTTTAGACACATCCTTTATTCTTAAATGAAATTTATTAAAAAAAATACAAAATTTGAGTGATTAATTTCCTATTTATTAAGTTCAACACATTATTTTGTAGTTTTTTAAATTTTAACTAATAGTAGGTAATGTATAGTTATCATTATTCAATAGCTTAATAGGTATTTGTTCTGAATGACAATATAAGGGTTAAGTAGGATACTATACTACTCGTATTTATACCCACATTTAAAAAAAAAATCATACTTAAACATTAACAACTTTAATTTTCTTTATGTGTTTAGTATTTATAAACTCATACTAAGTTATTATTCGTATTTTACTTAATTGTAAAATAATACTTGTGTAAGATGTGAATGGACGCATGCGTTTGTTCAAATTCCTAAATGTCAATAATTTAGATAAAATCAACTACTTAAATTAGTTTATTTTAATTTTTTTCTTGAGAAATCTTATTTGTTTCTCTTTACATAATGGTCTAACTTATTCTAAATATTCAGGAAACAACTTCTTATATCTAAAATGGTTAATAACTTGATCCCAAATAGTTATGGAGATTTTTTTTTTGTCTTACTAATATGATTATATAAGGTATGTAGCTAATAAAAACTTCGTCTAAAATTACTTTAATTATAAAATTAATTTTCGTCTCACTTTCTCTTTTTCTTTAATTGGTTTGTTTCATTTTGGGTATCATCATAAAAAAGGAGAAAAGGATGAGCGAGCGGAGTGTGTATTTGCTTCAGGGTGTTGGAGCGAATGGGGAGCAGGGTGGAACGTTTTTTTTTTACTCTTCACAAAAGTGAGAATATTTGCGTTGATCACATGATGGCACAACAGGCACAATGCAATTTTACTTTCATACTCTTCCATCCTTTCTGAATATAATAAACATAGTGTGGACAATTGTTCTTGTATTTTTTAATGGGGTTTCTTGCTTACAGTGGTCATAGTGCTAGCAGTGGTGTAGAAGAGAATCTTGACCACTTTTTAAAAAAAGTTGTAGACCCGTGAACTTTGTTAGTATATAAATAAAATTAGGTTTTTGAGAGTTATGCTTGCTGTGAAGTTTGTATTGTGAGAGCTCTTGTGCCCAAAACGAGTGAAAGTGAGAACTGGTTTATTGTTAGAGTTGTTTATTTTTTTTGTGTTTGAGGGAGAGCAATAAAAGAAGGTAAAATCCCTTGATGCAATGAGTTTGTCTTGATTTTTCTTAACAGAATCAATTTCTCTATATGTTGAGAATCATTTAAAATTTTGATGTAAACAACAAAATCGATTATGATCTTGTTTTAAATAAGCATAATCGATTTTTGAATTTTTCAAAATGGTACATAATCGATTTTCGAATTTTCTAAGCGCAGGTTGATTTGAGAGGATTTATTCTATAACTTTTAAAAGTAGAATGAGAATCGATTCTCATTGTGTGACAAAAGTGTTGTAATTGATTTTGGTTTTCTATAACTACATACATAATCTTTGTTAACTAACTTATAATATTTTTTGTTATGCTTTTTTTTATCAAATTGGATATTGGATGCTCTGGTTGCAGCATCTTGTGGTTCATTGCTTGTGTTCATCATACTTCTTCTTCTCTAATGGCCTTCACGTAAGTTCATAACTTTTTTATTTTTATAAATGTATTTAGAGTTTTTTTATTAATTGTGTTTACTGTTTTTAATTTTTAAAAATGTATTTACTTTTTTTTCTATATGTTTACTACTTTTATTTTTAATAAATGTATTTATATTATTTTATATGTATTTACTGTTTAGTTTGTTTTTTATGTGTTTACGGTTTTTAATTTTTATAAATGTATTTACTTTCTTTATTATTATGTGTTTACTATTTTTACAGTTTTTATTATTATGTTTTACTATTTAGTTTTTTATTTTATGACTTTACTGTTTTTATATATTTATATATTTTTATTATTATGTTTTTAATGTTTTTACATTTTTTATTATTATGTGTTATGTGTTTTTTATGTGTTTTTTGTTTTTAATTTTAGTAATTATATTTACATTTTTTAGGTGTTTACTGTTTTGTTTATTTTTTTTATGTGTTTATTAGTTTTAATTATTATAAATGCATTTACATTTTTTTTATGTGTTTAATGTTTTTAATTTTTATAAATTTATTTACATTTTTGTAATTATTATGTGTTTAGTGTTTTTATATTTTTTTATTATTTTGTGTTTAATGTTTAGTTTTTTTATTCTATGTGTTTACTGTTTTTAATTTTATAAATATATGTTATTGTTGAACTGATTTTTATTTGAAGTTTATGTGTGAGGATATTTTGTAATATACTATTATTTTGTCATTGTTTCATAATATTTTTATCATAGGGTTTTACTTCTCTATCGATAGTGTTTTCATCCACGAAGAGGCAAAAACTGTCTAAGGGTAAGGGTAAAGGTGAACCAAATGATGATGAAGTTCCTAAGATCCCACTACAAATGAGGGAGGGCGTTTTAGATTATTTCCGGTATTTTCAAACGAAACGTCAGATGGTTGCATTTGAGGAAAATTTTCACGGCAGACCAATCATACCTCCAAAAGTCTTAGATTTCCCATTTTTTGCCACATCTGATTTTCAGTTTCAAGAATATTTGAACTTCCAAGTTTTACAACACTTTCTTAGTATAAGACTACCATATTATGAGGACATGGTTAGGGTTTTTTATTCAAATATTCATCTAACGATACATGGTTACCTTGATACTTAGATCGGCACACACAAGATTATAATTAGATATAGGGATTGGATGAACGTGGTGAATCTGAAAAATGACGGTCTCTTGTTAACCCCTAGTACCATCCCTAAGGACATACATTTTGATCGTTAACAGGCCCCATTAACCATGACAAGAGAAAATGTGCACAATTAAAATGTAAGAAACGTGGATAGTTTGACTATGAATAACAGACTACTTCATTACACAAAAGTGCATATGTTCATGTTGTGTCCTCGGGAGAGCAACTTCTCGCAGTTGGTTCATGAAGACGTTTTCATGTTATGGTGCCTAAAAAGTAATGTAATGATTAATTGACATCATTATATCATGCAACACATGATAAAATGTCGTGACAATGACATGTCTCTTCCATATGATTGTTTAATCATACACCTCATGTTGCTATATGGCATTAACTTGATGGGAGAGTCATCAATCATGTTAGGGTGAAATAACGTTGGGAAAAAAACCATGAAGAAAATGAATATCTTTGAGGTCAATGGTGTGGCAACTTGGAAGGTCTGACGAAGAACATGAACAAGAACATGAAGACATTCCATTGCCTCAAGAACATGTTGCAGGTGGTCATCCTCAATCTGAAATCCCTCATGATGCAATGATGTTAAGACAAATGGGAGGCGGATTCAAAATATACAAGAAAGTATGTCAAACATGAGGTTGGATATCAACACTACCAACACATGTTTGGACCGATTAGAATATACACTTCACCAGCTTCAAGGCAATGAAGAACATTGATTGTATTTTTATTGTGTAATTATTATTTTTTATGTTGAACTTAGTTTGATTGTCAGTTAAATTTAATGTGTTATTAGACATTATTATGTTTGTAATTTTTTTTAAAATTCCCGTGACACAACATCATTTAGAATTCTAATGTAATAACTTCATTTATTTATTGTAATTATCGACTATTTCATGTTCATCCAATGTTTATTAATGATAAGTGAAAGTTGTTATTTTATTTTCTTTATTTTATTGAATACAAATTGAAATAAAAAATTATACATAAAAAATAAAATATAAATTTTGTTATGTTGCCGTTCAATATTTCATAATATTTATGAAGATATGTGAATTTTATCGTGCTACTATAATTGTACATTATTTTTAAAATATATAAATTATTCAAAATATTAATAATATTAATTATTTTATGACTATTTTAATTATTAATATAATTTTATATATACAATATACAAATTTAAATATTAGATAAATTTATTTAATAATTTCAAAAATATTTAATTATACTATTAATAACAACTTATAATTATAAATAATAAAAATAATAAAATAAGATTATAATATCAACAAAACATATATAAATATATAAAATAACAAATATATATAATAATAAATATTTTTTTCATAAATTTTAATATATTTAATAAATTTATCTGAATTTAACACAAAATTATATTTTATTACAAAATAACAGTAATTATGAATATTATATATTAGAAAAAAATAATTAACTCAAACTTAAAAAAAAAATATACCATAATCATTATTAAAATATTTTTTAATAATAAAGGTAAATTTGCAAATTTACATTTTACTCCTTTAAAATAATTTTTAAATAATTTCTTAATTATTACACTACTCACAAATTTCAATAAATCATCCTCAGATATCTACTATGTCCATCCCTCAATCCAAACAATCTCACATATCCTCAGATATTCTCTAATTCTCTATAATTCACTCTCTTCCCTACTTACAAATATCTACCTCAATCCAAACACAATATTAAGTTGTCGCTATACACAAATGAGTTCAGAACAAATTTTGTTTTATTTAGAATTTATATTTTAACTTTGTATTTGAATGATGAAATTTTAGAGAACAAATTATTTTTATAAAATATTTAAAATGTTTTGTAATAAAATATGTTTTAAAAGGTTAGAAATTTGAAATTTTAGGAATTCATAAGGGTAATATAATTATTTAAAATTAAATAATTTCATTTATTTTAAAAAAATATACTCTCCTCTTTCGAATCTATGTTTCTTTCTTTTTATATTCTCTCTTAACTTCAACCGAAATATTGTGGGTTTGATTTTGATTGAATATTGTCAACTCAGTCAAGGACAATGTCTCATCGTCCAACATTAATTTTTTTACTCATTTTTGCGGATGTTTCTTTTAGATTAAAATTGATCGTGATTACTTTTATAATTTTCATTACAAAAGTTTTTTTTTTTATGTAAATCATTGTTATTCTTCAAATTAAATTAATTATGACTTTTTTTGTGAGCATAAACAATTTCTTTCGGCGTAAGTCATGCTTCTTTTTCAACCAATATTAATAGAAGTTTTTTCAACTAGACAAAGTTATTTTTTCATATATGAATTATTTTCTGATGTAGGTCAAAATTATTTCTAAAATAGTTTTTATTAGGATTTTTCTCAATCAATATTAGTATCAATATTTTTCCGTGAATGTAGACCAAATTTATTCAATTTCTATGATGATTATTTTTTTAATGTTTATATAGTTGAATTAATAATTTGTGTGTTTGATTGTAATTGAAATACTTTATCCAATCAATAAATTAAAATTTAATAAATTTGAATTATCTTATCTATGCAAGTCATTTAAAAACTTAAACAATTTAAAATAAAATAATTCAAATTCAATGTAAAATTTTTGTTCTAAATACAGGAGAATACTTATATGCATTCATTTATGACTCGTGAAACTAATATTTTTTCAATATATAAAGTAATGAAGACTTAGGAGAAACATCAAACATCCAAAAAAGTTAATCAAAAAATTCTAACAAGGTCTTAGAGGAGCTTGAAGAAGCAAATAGAATTTTAAAAAATACAATAAACTAACAAATAGTGATGGAAAGATCAAGAAGAAGAAGGAGATAAAGAAGAATTTAAGATTTGTTAAGATAAAGGATGATATTCAAAATGGTAAAAACGTAATATTTTTGTATTAGAACGTGATTTGGCCAAAATATAAAGAAGATAGGTTCTTAAGTTTGAAAACAAATTTAGAAATGGGAACATAAGTGGTACCCACAAGTGTAAATGTAAAACGTCTGGACCCAAGAAAATTTGAACTAAAAAATACAAGACTTAAATGAAGTATAATTGATAAGTTTATATAATTGAAAGTGCATTATTTGATTAAGTTCACAAAGTGAAACACATGAAAACTTTGTTTTGTCTTTGTTTTACAATGTTCATATAATAGTTCTAAAAGGAAACAAAAGAAGTCCATTGTTAATTAATTAATTTGACCATATCTCACTTTTCCTGGATGTAGACCAAATTTATTCAATTTCTATGATGATTATTTTTTTCAATGTTTACATAGTTGAATTAATAATTTTTGTGTTTGATTGTAATTGAAATACTTTACCCAATCAATAAATTAAAATTTAATAAATTTGAATTGTCTTATCCATGCAAGTCATTTAAAAACATAAACAATTTAAAATAAAATAATTCAAATTCAATATATTTGGATTTCCTAAAAATTGTAAATTTTTTGTTCTAAATACAGGGTAATACTTATATGCATTCATTTATTGCTAGTAAAACTATTATTTTTCAATACATAAAGTGATGAAGACTTAGGAGAAGCATCAAACATCAAAAAAAAAAGTTAATCAAGATATCCTAACAAGGTCTTAGAGGAGCTTGAAGAAGCAAATAGAATTAAAAAAATACAATAGACTAACAAATAGTGATGAAAAGATCAAGAGGAAGGAGCAAAGAAGAGATAAAGAAGAATTTAAGATTTGTTAAGATAAAGGATGATATTCAAAATGGTAAAAACATAATAGTTTTGTATTAGAACGTGATTTGACCAAAATATAGATAAGATAGGTTCTTAGGTTTGAAAACAAATTTAGAAATGGGAACACAAGTGGTACCTACAAGTGTAAATCTAAAACGTGTGGACCCAAGGAAGTCGGAACTAAAAAATACAAGACTTAAATGAAGTATAATTGATAAGTTTATATAATTGAAAGTGCATTACTTGATTAAGCTAACACATGAAAACTTTGTTTTACAATCTTCATATAATAGTTCTTAAAGGAAATAAAAGAAGTTCATTGTAAATTAATTAATTTGACCATATCTCACTTTTATTTCATATATTTGAATTATTTCCATATTAAGCTTTGATACATGAGTGAAATCTCAACCTTCCAATTTTTCCTGTGGTCAACATCAATTACGGATTGCAATGACAACTCTACGTAATTAACAAAGATTGTTATTAATGAATTACTTGAAGATTAAATGCAACAAGTGTCATCTCATCATACTTATATAAGAAGACTCAAGTCTCAAGAGAATAATAACACACAAGAGAGATACATAAAGTTACCAAGTTTACATTAATTTGTTTAAGTGTTTCTCTCTTTGAGATTTTCTCTATTATTGTATTTTATGTTTTTAATCTCAAAGGAAGTTTAAGATGAGATAACTACGAGTGGTTTGTGTACTCGGTTTAACCAGGAGTGCTTTGTGTACTTGTTGTAATCAAGAATGGTTTGTATACTCAGTTGTACTCTTTATTTGATTATTGGAATCTCTTAAGAAGTTTTATTAAGTGGATGTAGCACGTATGTTTGGGTAAACTAGTATAAATCGAATCCACTATTTTACTTTGTCTATTTGATAAATTGTCTAGTCTATTGTTTGCGAGAAAGAATCTAGGGTTTTATCTAGTCCCCTTCTTTTAAGTTGTAAACCTCATTACATTTTTAAGTTATATCTTGAACATAACATGTCCATTCATTAACCACATGGTTCTCCTTTTCGACTTCACTTCATCCTTCTACACCCCCTACTACGCCTAACTCATTCTTCTTTTCCCTCCCTCCCCACTATCCACATACATCCACACCCAAACTTTTCTCTTCCTTCTTCATCTTTATTTCATCCATTCAATTCCATTTTTTCCTTTATCTTCTCTTGAAAGTAAAAATTAAAACATTTTCTTTGGATACATAACCCTACCCTGAAATGTCACCCCAACTTAACCCATCTTACATTGAGGATGTAACATTTTTTATATAGCCCCAAATATGAATTTGAAAATATAAGATATATCAAACTATTAATAAAAATTAAATTTAACCAAAGGAAACTTGATACCTCTCCATAGGTTGTCTTATAATTATCTAAGGTTGTCTTATAATTATCTAAGTTGATATTTCAACCAATTGGATCATAAAATCATATAAAAACACATTAAAACAGAAATGGATCAAAACCCATATTTGAACCAATGAAGATTTGTGATCATGTTTTCAAGAATAAAAAGATATCATCATTAAATATTACACCAATCAATTGTCATTTTCTTGAAGCCTATATATATTGATTAAGGATTCAAAAAGCTCATTACTGAAAATTCTATAGAAAAAAATATAAGAGAAATGTAGTTTTAAGCTTGAGTGTGAATTATTAATAGTGAAAAGTTTGAAACCTCTGTTTTTTTCATTATGGGAAGTTATACACCTTGCAAGAATTCGTGTTATATCCTCTTTGAGAAATATTCTTGTTATCCTTTGTTATATGTTCTTATAAGTTAAGAGTGACTTATAAAAGAATACTCAGGTTTTCACTCTCAGGAGATAGTGAGAAGGAATAATTATGAGTAATTTTTGTACTCGCATTGTAATCAAGTTTTTTGTTAGTAGAATCCTTTAAGGGGTTTCTCAAATGATAAACTACATGTAATCCAAGAGTTGTAGATGAACCAATATAAATTATTGTATTGGTATCATTTTTTAAACTATCTATTTGTTCTTGAAGAAAAATCTTACACTATATTTAACTCCCCCATCTAGAGTCAACTTATACCTTCATAATGTTACATGGTTAAAAACAAAATCAGTAGTATGTTCTACTAACACTTAATTGATTTTTATTAATGTATTCTAGTTTTTCATATATTGTTGAAAGTGCTAGATATTGAACCATTAAAAGATAAACTTTGTAGTTGAGCTTTATGGTATATGAGTAAGCTCAACTTTTCACAAAACTTTTAATGATTTTCATATCTTTTACGGATTGTGTACAATTTGCACCATAAACTTGATGGAGTTACCTAACAAGTTTCAAGTGACATTGCTTTAAGAGATATTAACAACATTTCTAGAGCATTAATGAATATCAAACATTTGCATCTTTGAATAACACAACAGAACACAATTATAATAAGAATTATGTAGTACAATGTGATTGATTAACCGCCAACACATATTAAATTATTATTTTTTCATTAGAGCTTAGTTTTATGACTTTTAGTACTTTGGTAATATGGGATGATTGTTGTATTTTATGTGCTATTCCAAATATTAAACTCTGGCATTATCTAGTTGAATGTTTCATCAAATGAAGTTTTTGTATATTGAACTGATTGTAGCCGAATGAGCCACGTCACTCGACATCGATGATCAACCGACCGGATGAACTGGTTACATTAAATATCAAATAAAGAGATGTGCGACAAATTAGGTAACATCCTACAAATTCGATTAACACCCTATAAATCCGGGTAACTATGAGATAAATCAACTAATATTGTTTTATTAAAGATACGCATCAGATACAGTCCATAAGCAAGATAGTCCACTATTAACTCTATAAATAAACATAATTACACAAGAGTAATGTAAGCTTTTATCAATACATCATTTACTCTTATACAGAGCACTTATTATTGAAGAATCTTTTGCAGGTTAACTTTCGACTGAACAACAGAGAACGAGTATGAGAAGAGGAAGGACAAGCAACCAAACACCAAGGAGCGAGTATTAGAAGACAAAGAACTATCTAAGTCCAATTAGTCTATACAAGTACATATACCAATATATTTCTAAATCTTTCAAAAATGAATATAATAAAGTGCTTTTGAACTTGTACACATAAACTTGAACTTAATATTAGGCTACATGTACACTATTCAATTCAAAATCTGTCGATTTACCTTGGACATGCAATAAAAGGCATTTTAGACTATTTTTACAAAAAATTTATTCTATTATTTCCTTTAACAGTTTTTACTTTTTTACAAACTGTGGCTATTACTTGTCTGCTATAACTTTTGTCGTAATCGTTAATGTCACTCTTAAAAAATTCGAAATTATTCTCGTTATTGAATCGTGTAGGCAGAGATATTTGCATGATGCAACATTTGAATGGTGGTGAATCTTCTTTGAAAAAATATAAAAAATTTAAGATGATGACTGCAACAAGTTTATATACTATAATTTACATCCGCACAAATCTAACTTGAACTTCGGCGAATTATTCTTCTACCCATTAATTGGATGAACTCTATATTTAAGTTCTCTAACACCAACGAAGAACACCAACACACAAAAAATTCGATTCCTTTGAGTCGTGTAGTGATATTTTCTCCAATCACTTTCTTCTTCTCTCTTTTTTTTCTATGTGAATTTGGTTCCTACTGAGTTGTGAGGTGATATTGTTTCCTTTCGTTTTCACATTTTTATCCATTTTCTATGTTTCTTGTGACGTATGGCTCTTTCTTCTCCTTTTTTTTCCAATCACTACCAATGAAAAATGGAGAAAAACACCTTTCTAAATTAAGAGTTGAATCCATGATCACATGCTTAAGGAGTCAAAGTTGAATAGCTTGTAATTAATGCATGTTAATCTAGATAATATAATTTTTTAAGTGAAGTATTGAATTTAAATAAAAAAAAATAACCATCAAAAGTCATTATTCTCATAAATTAATCCACATCGAGTCAACTTGGATTACTTAATATTAAAAAGATCACAAAGATATACTTTGATCTCTACTCTTAAAATTCATTTTAATATGCTTCATTGGAAAATTACACAATTTTTTATTTTTACTTTTCTATACCTAAACATACATAAAATATGCTTAAAAAACAATTTTCTGTATAGTTCCTATGGTTAAAAAAACTATACAATATTTTTTTTGTTTCCTTTTATCATGTAAAATCACCTACAATATATCTATATTTTATTTATCTCTCTTTAGAGCAACTTAAATGCTCTTCATTTAAACAAATCTACTAAAATTTAAGCAATTCAAATTATTTTGTTCACTCTAATGGGAGTTTATATTAACAATTTTCTTTAACTCTCTAATATCATCTCCTTCTCTCTTCAAAATTAATATAAATATTACCCCATTCATAAGGAATAATTACTTATATAAACACATCTCTTTAACTTAAACAAATCAAAATCACATGTGACACCAGAAAAAAAATTGATACGCAACCCATATAATATAGCTAAATAATGTCTCTTGAGAATGTAATTAGATATCTATAACACATGTGTATTCATGAAACATTTTTCTAAAAATAATAAAGTAAGAAAGTTTGATGTAATTTTCAAAGCAACTATAATGGAAATTTAATTAATGCCAATTTCAATTAAGGTCAAGGTATTTATCCAAAAAGTAATTCAAATAATCTAACAACATTACTAAAGTCATAACAAAATTTCACTTTAGAGAAACTTTAGCATTGTTGTTTATATAAATTGTTTAAGCGATTGTGTTTAACCAATTTTAAAGAATGAAAATTTTTCTACGCTCGTAATCATTTAAGAGCATTGTAGTATGGTTGTTTATATAAGTTGTTTAAAGTTGAAGAATGCTGTTCAACCAATTTTTTCCAATAGAACATATTATTTAGAAGTGCATTGATTAACTTGTTCATACCATTTAAAACCAATTTTTTTCAATCACAAAATTTATCTGACATAAGTTATCACTCATTTTAGAAATCTTAAAATTAAAGTAAGTTTTTATGTAAATTCTTAAATTTTATAAAACACTGCAGGACCCACAAATTTAAAATAAAACAGCTCATTTAACTAACTATTAATTGTTGATACTATAATCGACTAATGAAATATTTATATGGGACCATTTAAATAACTCATTTAAGGTTTCTCATTGATAAAATAATAAAAACTCTTAATGGTAATGTAGGACTCACCAAAAAATAATTCTCTCATATTCTGTCCTTTTTATTTGGTCCTTGTAACAGTTTTTGAATTAATGAAAGAAATAGGAACTTCTGAGAGAAAAAGAAAATTGTTCAACATCAACCATTAACAATTTATTTAGTATTGGAATTATGAAACTCTTAAGAAACTAAAAAAAAATGGAAAGAAACTGAAGCTAAATCAGACAGTATGTTAGGCTCAATCTCTAAGGATGAGAAAGGTAGCTAAGAAAAAAATGAATAAGTAAATAAAAGAATTGTGTAAATAAATACATTGAAAATTAAAATAAAAGAAAAGAAAATAGGTAATACAAATTGTAGAATTGGAAGTATGAAAGTAGTTATTGACAGTGATTCATTTCCCCATGTGATTATTAGCAAGGAATGTGATGGTTAGTTAAAAAGGTGCAGTGCAGTGATAGCATGAAAATATGAGACCATGAAGCCTTGCACTAAACTTGTTTTGTTTTCTATCCTAATGTTCTTTTCATAACACTGTATAATGTAAAGTAGAGATGATATATTATAAACATAACTAAAAGTTTTAAGCCCAAACATCCTTGGTAGAGAGAGATTTTGAACAATTTGGAGGCAAAGAGCAGATGAGTTTATTCAGTCACTAACTGATGAAGATGAGTCAGAAAAAGGAATGTACAAAAATTGGTGAAGAGACAGAATTTCTGACTGATTTTTAACTTTAAACAACTTAAAGTTGTGGAGTTCTTGAGACAGATGCAGAATATACGATGTAATGTACCTTGAGAGAGGGCTCAAGAGACATTATGCAGTGTGTGTGATATTAACAACCCTGTTCAGTCTCTCAAGAATTCCACTTGCTTTCCTCTTAGCCCTTGATGTTCCACTCTGTGCTAGCTCAGAGATTGTTTTGTGGCTGTTCTCCTCTTCCCTTATTTCCTTCAACTTTGATCTATCATACAAACAAATTGTTTGAAGGATTGCTACACAATTCTCCTTGTTACGTTCACATGAACTCTCCCTTATGATTCTTAGCAAGCTAGGCACAGCTCCAAGATCTCCCATGTCATGAACAGCCCTCTGGTGACTTGAAAGCAGTGCAAGGATGGCTAGTAATTCATCAACATGAACCTGATTCTTTATCTTTGTCAAAATCACTCTCACTGCACCGTCCTTCACGGCTCTTGCCTTGTTCTCATGCATTACACATATGTTAAAAATTGCTGAAGCAACATCCTTCATGGCTAAGGGATGCCCTTCTTCCAAGAGATCGATCAATGGCTTTAAGGCACCTGATTTCCCTATGATTTCTTTGTTTGAGTCAATGGCTGACAAAGTGAAAAGGGCAGCTGCAGCATTGCTTCTTGTTTCAATTGTTCCAGATCTCAATGCTCTCATAAGGAGAGGAATTACCATAGGAGTTTCGGCCACTAGCTTTTTGTTGTTATCATGAATAGAGATATTGAGGAGTGTTGTGATTACGTCTTCTTGGAGATCAGGGTGAATGCTGCTGAAAGAATCACTCCCACAAATTGGCTTGAGCAATTGGGGAATGGCATCTGCAGAATCGCAGAAAAGTACCCGGAAACAAGGATGCTTCTTTGTCAACATGCGCAGTTCTTTTGCAGCTGTCTTCTGATCAGAAAGTGTTGATGACATTTTCTTAAGCAAACAAAGAAAATGCTCGCGGTCTGCTTGGTTTAAACCTTCCTCATCAATGTATTCAACAGTATTTGACAATTCAACCCCTTGGTTTTTTAACCATTGTTCTACCATTTCCCTTATTAGATGGTTTGGTGTAAGAACAGTGTGTGAAAGGACTTGATGCGTTCGAGGGCAAGTCCTGTTTCCAGCATTTAGCCATTTTTGAATGAAAGATCTATCATATGTCTGCATAATTGAAACCAAAAGAGGGAAACAAAATGAATCATTGTTCATAATTAGACAGGGAAAATATCTGCACAATCTCCATTTCTGTTTCAAACTCAAAACCAATCAGAAGTATCATTGCACAGAAAAAGGCCTAGGACATAAAGAAAGAAAAGGTAGTTGGGGTGGTGGAAGACATCACTGTAGTAATTTAGAAAGAGAAAAATGCCAAGAACACTAGATTTTAATTATTCCCTTTTGAGAAAACCAGTCAAAAGTTCTACACAAAGATACAATCACCACCGCCACTCACTCAAGAATCATATTTATGGACACAGAATATTATTCTTTTTCCACCTCCCACTCCTTCTCTTTCCATCTACAATGGCTATCATAGGTACATCATCAAATTGCCCTTTTTCTTTTTCTTTTTCCTCCTTTTTGTTTCTTGAAATGTACACTTGAAACATAAATGCAGTAAAGCTAACTACATAACTAAAGGGAAGATCACAGAAGTTCGGCACATCAAACAAAAAGTATTAGCTATTGCTCTTTCATTGAGAGCCGATGTAAAACTATTCCAAACTAAAATGCAGCAAGTCCCACTCACACAGTTAAACAGGTTTAGAACTGTTTGGATTGAAGGAAAACAAAAAGAAAAAAACAGAGCAAAACACAACTCCAAATGTTGAAACGATTTACCATCACATTTATTAAAATAGATAGCATGAACTATATTTATTAACTTCATTAAACAAAAGAAAATAAAAATATCTCTAAGGTTCTGCACTGGACAAGGAAAGAACTGAATATATTCCTTTTCTATCTTTCCCATAACTTTTTAGTCACTTAATATAGAATAAAGTACAGGAATTCCAGCAAAAAGAGAGACGGACAAAAGGCCAAAATCAGAATCTATATCTTCACCTTAGTTAAATTAATTCCTAAAGAAATGAAATTAAAAAAAAATATTTTTGTTAAGAACTTTCTACCCTTTTCGCCTCACCAGGATAATTCATCAACTCATATTTCTGGGTGCCCAGATGTTTATCAAACTAATAACAATAATAACAACACCCCAATTATTTTGTTTTTCCTTCTGCTTCCAGCATTTCCTCAGAAACCACAAACAGAGCAAATTGTTGTTGTCGTTACTCTATACAAAAAAAATGCTCACCAATCCTTCTAATATTTTACATAAAAAAGGGTATTACATGTAAAAACAAATACCTTTAATATCTTAAAAATCAAAGCATGTCAATACTCTGTTTATAGGCTAAATAAGAGGACTAACAGGAAAAAAATGTTGGAAGGTTAAGATTTCTTATTCTACAGTTCAAATTCTGACACTAACCTGACCAGAAGCCACAATGACAGGATCTCTCATCAATTCCTTGGAAAGAGGACACTTGAATTCATCAGGGCAAGATGACACATTCCTGTTGTGGAGCTTCAGACACAGAGAAGACCTCTTTCTGAGTTTCAACTCCTTGAGAACACAAAGAGTCTCTTTTGCCTGATCAATGGTCTCGGTGCTGCAATCCTCATCATCCACAATGGACTTCACCAACCTCTGCAGCTCCCTCTTCAACTCTATGGCCTTCTTCACCATCACCCCTGGATCAGATTCCAACACCCCTGGCTTGGCCATGTGATGATGATGATGATGATGATGACGATCCCAATGGATCACACCCCAAAGCCTTCAACTTTACAACAACCCCAGAAGCTTAATTATATTAAAAATTGAAAATTTGGTTTAGAGAATGGAGAAGCAGAGAGTATCAGGTGTTGAGCAGCCTGTGTTTCATCTTCTCCTCTCTCTTTCAAAAGAAAGCAAATTTGTCTGAGTGAGTGAGTGAGTCTCTCTCTCTCTCTCACTATGTGCCGGTTTGGCTGCTTTTATTATTCTGCTGCCTTCTATTCTCAGTAACATTTAACTGTGGAGAGGAAAACAAGGACTTTAACCATAAAGACACAAACTCATAACTCCACTCCACCTTAGTTTTTCTCTATTCACCCAAAAATCTGAGACCATGAGAGAGAAATCAAACTACTAATATTCTCCTAGTCTTATCCCCCAAGTTTCACATTACCTTTTTCTTCCATTTTACCAATTTACTACTTCAAATTCATCATGTGTGCTATATATTAAAATATATAAAATTTGCAATTTGGTCTCTTGGAAACTTTACTTCTCCTATTTGCCCATCAAAATTGACTCTCCAAATTATTATTTTACCATCAAATTCTCCTTTCGTAGTTATGAACTTACTCCTCTTTGCAAATTTGGCTTATATAAATAACAAGTTTTAAGGACAAATAATATCTTTCACTAAGAAAATACAATATTATAAAGTCTTAATTTAATTAAATACTAAAAGTAAGTATTTTTGAAGAATTTAGTTTACCCGTTCATACAAATCACACACATAATGTTAATAATCTACTCTTCTTCTACAAAAAATAATAACCAACACCCTTCTTTTAAAGTTTCTTTCATAATTATACAACTTTTAAATTACATATAAACTTCAAAGTTTATATAATAAAAACATATTTGCTAGTCCATTATACTTAAATTCTTTCGAGAAAAAAAACCTAATTTTGTACATGCCATCTTGAGTTTGACTTCACATAAAAGTTAATGTCATATTTAATTTTTAACTGCTGATCTGTGAATATAATAAATGAAGTGTAATTAATAGAGGGAGACCTCTTTTCCTTTATAAATATTTGGGCTGTGATATGGTGCGTTACTTTGAATACCTGGTGAATACAAAAAATATTCTATGAATGTTATAAGTTTTTTTATTATTTTATTGACTGTTAGTTCTATAATATATGTTTAAATTTTATTATAAAAATATTCTGTATCGTTAAATTATTTATTTACTATTTTAATGTTAATTGATGTGATTATTAATTATATGTTAAAACTATGTTCGTTTCAGTACGGAACGCGTTGTTCCAAACATACTGTGGAAGAAGTGTGAATTTCAAATTAAACTGAAAACACAAAAATTTAATGCATAAACATGTTTAATCAAGTAATTAATAATTGATAAGGATCGAATAACTGAAACGATTATTCTTATAGTAACTACAAGCTATGGTGTCGGTAACATATACAGTGTCTTCTCGAAACATATTTAAAATAAGAAGATATTGACCTTATTGAAAATGCATCAGCATGCATTTGAAGATCTACAGAAACCTTCACCAACAAAAGTTGAATTCAACATTAAATATAAATATATTAAAATAAGTGTTTTTTTTAATTAAATAAATTTATATAAAGACAATTTTCTACTAAAACAGCAAAACGTGAATGATTTGAATTATGTTGAGTGAAAATAAATTAATTGTAATTGTCTTTGAGTTATTATATGTTTACATTTTTTAATTAAGAAAATAATAAATAATTTAATTAAAACAAAAATATTTTTTCAATCTTATAGTATAACCTTTGCTCTAGATTATTTTTTACATGTATTTAAGAACAGTAATAAATATTTGCACAATCTTCATAAAATGATTATTCCTTCCGTTTTATAATGAATGCAGTTTAATGTTATCTAGTGTATAACAATGATAATAATAATAAATATACCATTATTTTCATATAATTTTACTTGAATAACATTGTTTTTTTCAATATTTAATCACTTGACAAAGAGAAAAATAACTAATTTCAAGATAAATTAAAAAAAAATATTAAAATATAAAAGCATCATTAATTTTTTAAAAATTAACAGAACTCTAATAATTGTAAAACGGAGAAAATATTATTTCTTTTACCTATAATAAATTAAACATAACAATGAATGCTTCATTAAAAATTGAAAATATAAGTTATTTTAAAGTTTAAAAAATCTCCAAATTGGTAAGATAGGAAAAAAAAAATATTGCTAAGGATTATTTCCATACATATACAAAGAAGTATCACATTGTTTAGGAGTTGCAATCATCAACTTTTTACACTCATCTTCTTGTCTCAACCTAACAAGAAGCCTTATAAAAGCTAGAATTATACATTTTAATTTACTAAAGTATTCCTTAAACAATATTTTAATACATAGTTAAATAAATAGTTATGAAGTGATTATATAATTAATATTGGTTTTATATAATCCATTTTGAATATTAAAAATTAAAAAAAAAAAGTGGGGTATTAGAAAAGATGAATTGAAGGTATTATTGAGTGAGATTGGTGACAAGAAGGAAGTGGGTATTGGGGAGCATGACAGGTAAGTGATAGTTCATCCATCCACATACATTTTTTCATTTTTAAAAAATACAAATAATTTAAAAAAAAAAAACATTACATAAATTAGCATATGATTAATGAGATGGGAAGTGTGTAGTGTAGCGGACTGAGGGCATACGTGGGTCCCTCATGCTCCATCCTGCACGCAATCACGGACTCCACGGCCCTCACAGCTGGCACGCCGCGTGGGTAAAACTTCCTTCGTACTCGTCTCCGCCACGGGGCTCCATCTCCTGCATCCACTACTATGCTAAAATCGTGTACCCCTCTTTCCTCATCAATCCAACGCTCACTTTTCTTTGCACTTCTATGCTCCTGCCACCCCTGCTTTTATTCACCTACATTCCACTCCTTTCTCCAATACTGTACCCGCGTTCCACGTGGCTGCCTTACGGCCTTTCTACACGTAGATTTCTGGATAAGGACACGTGTCGTTTCCGTGTCATTCTCCGACAACATTTCTGGGAAACGGGAACATGTGGGTTCCATCAATAATTTTAAAGTGTTAGCAGTAATCAGTGAACCGGGTCTACCGGCAGAGCATTGGGTGCACAGAACCGGGTTCAGTCTTAAATTTTAAGATCTAATCGTAAAAAATATTTTTCCTCCACTTTGATAAGAAAAATTATATTCTATCATACTATTTATCATATTTACCTAAAAGTTCAGAATTCGAATTCTTAGAAACTAAATTTAAACTATATTTTAATCCGTCAAATTCTGATCTAGTTTTCTAATTATTTCTAAATTAAAATTGAAGAAAAAATTAAAAATTAAAAGATGATGTTTAAATTAGTTAATACTTTATATTAGCGATTATTTATTTTTTATAAAATTTTAAAAAATTATTAGATATAATTAATATTGAGATTTTTTTTAAAAATCAAGTTATTTGATGATAAAAATTAGACATTTAAGTTTATGATTTGAGTATATTTATAATTAAATTTATTAATTACCTTAATTATATAAAATATGGAATAATACTTTACATGTTTGAGAAATTAAATTTGGTGTAACATCTTGTTTGTAATAATTAATTGATGTGATGTATATTTTTCTTAATTGTGATAACTGTTTTAAAAATGAATAAATAGTTTAAATTAACGAAATAAGTTTTAAGATATATTTTGATGATAAGTATAGCTTAAATTTAAGTTTTAAACTAAAATTTCGGTGAATATAACTATTTTATTATGTTATTCAATTGGTTTTTTTTTGGTCGGCATGTTATTCAATTGTTATTGGTTTTTAAGATATATTTCTATATTTTTATTTTTATCCAATGACATTTGTAAAACTTATTTAATTGAAGAAACCTAATAAAGGAGTACTTTAAAAAAGAGAAAAGAAAGAAGAAAAAAATTAAATGAAAAATAATAATATATTAGTTAACTATAATAGTGGTTTAAAGAATTTTTTAAGTTAATTACATAATATATTAAATTAAGTTGTGATGTGATTGTTAATATAATTGTTTATTTTTTATGTATTGTAGTGTTTTTGAAAAAATATGATTTTTAATGTAATAAATCATGTGATTTAAAAATAAATAATATTTTAAGTTATTTAATTGCGTATAAGAGAAAATTATTAATAAATATAGATTATATTTTAAATTAATTATTTAATTTAATATGATGAATATGTATTTAACTTTTTGAATGTCTAAGTAGTTCTTTTTTAGTATTGAAATAATTTAAAATGAAATTTTAAAATGAATATTGAAAACGCAAAATATAATTTATTGAGATGATAAGAAGAACTAAAAAATTCAAAATTCAAAAAAGAGTAAATAGTAAGAGTAAAGTAGATAAATAAATTCAGAAATATATTATCAATAAAAAAATACTGAATAACTATTTAACTGATTTGTTTTACACGGATTATATAAAATTTATTAAATAAATAATTTTAAATATAAAATTTTCCTTAATTTAAATTTAAAATAAAATTTTAAAATCAGAATTCAATTCCATAATAAATAACCTGTTTTTCGATAACGATAGAGCACATTGAAAATTCCGCTTTTCAACAACCAGATATACACCATAAATAATAGATAATGTTGTTTTGATTAATATTGTGAGTGGCTTTTATTTAGCACAGTCGGGGAAAAAATCCCTAATTACTCACTTTATTATTTAATTCCAATTATTTTACAAAATTTATCTTATTTTACTATTTTGTGAATAGTGTAACCTGATATACCATCAAAATAAATTGTATATAATAATAATATTATTATTATTTTACAAAAGTAGTAATAAAATGAAGTTATTTTTATTTTTTACTTTTTATACTAGATTAACCTGTTAATTTTTAATGGATGGGTAAAATGTGTAAAAAATATGGTAGTATATATTAATAAATTATAAAATAATGATAAATGAATAATAAAATATTAACTTGTTTTTTATTTGACATTGCCTATTTTTTCGCTGAAAATATTCATTTTCTTGTTCAAAGAGCGAATTTTGTATGAAATGCAAAATATGTATGAATATTTAACCTACAAAAAGTACTATATATATATATATATATAGCAGTTCAAATTAAAATAATAGGAAATGAAAAAAATAAAATTATACTAATTAAATCAAAATTAAAAAAAATGTAATCAAAATCCAATTAAAAATAAAGTATACACTTTTTTTTATTTTTGTATCGTAATTACAGATATTCTCTTCCTGTTTCTTTTATAATAAAAAAAAATTCATTAACTTTTTTTAATTTTTTTCATGTTTATTAACTATTCTGTTGTACATCTTGGTATCCATTAAATACAGTTTTGTTTATAATAAAGATGAAGTGACAGTGGGTAGAATAATTGGAAAGATGTGCGTGCTGCTTCTCCTTCATGCACACTTGCAAATTCCTGGATTATTGGATCTTCCTCCTTCACTCCGTCACCATGATGCTTTACTTTCACGCTAGTATTTAAAAATGCATATAATCCTAAATTGCACAGAATATACATTTTAAAAGGTCTTTCTATATCATCTCACTTGAAATCAATTTTTAGATATCAAAATAATTATTTGCAATAGTAATTAAATAAAAATTATTTTAGAAAAAATAATAATTTTTAAATTAATTTCTATTATTGTTAAATAGTTTCTAATTAGTAACCAAGATTTTTGCTACCAAATTTAGAAACTAAATAATTGGTAATTAAAATTTTGATTGCTAATTAGATATCAATTTAGAAACTATTTAACACAATAATAAAAATTAATTTAGAAACCAATTTCTTTTTGTTTCTGAAATGATATCTAATTTAATTATTATTGCAACTAATTATTTTGGTATCTAAAAATTAGTTTTTATTTCCTGATTTCCATAATCTTCAAAGTTTATATATCAGATTCTACTTTAAATTCTGGATTTCATTTAGATTTTTTTATATGTTTAATTTTAAGTCTTGTGATTTTCTCTATATGAGTGTTATAAGGATGACTAGTTTCTTTTTTTAATTATTTTTTTATTTAATTAATATAAATGTTAAAAGTCTATCCGGTTTTTTTTTTCTTGTGAACGTTGAAACATTGGTTTGCAAGGTCATTGGCTTCCAAAACATTGTCTTGCCTTTCTTTACAATGTTTTTATAAAAAATAAAAAATAAAATTAGGTGAAATCATTGTAAATGATGTTTCACATTTTTCTAAATTATATTTTTACTTTTTTTTTATTTTTTTTTGTTTGAAGTTCTCTTTCCTATAAATTTTGGGTTTTTTCTCTTATAAGTGCATGTTAGTTCAGTAATCTTCGATATTATGATATTATAAGAGAAATTCCTATTATATATGGAGACTAGCACAATATATCGCAAATAAATTCTTAAGGACAATGTACATAAGGAAATATTCTTGTTTGTGTTATTAGTCCACTTATATTGCAATAATAAAATTCATATATTTATTTTATATTAAAAATTTACACAAATATAGAAGGTTAAGAGTGTAATTCTTGAGAATCATCACATATTTATAGGTCTTTCTGAATTCATATCGTTAAAAATATATTGAAGTGAATATTATGAGACATTATAAATATTGCATAATCGTTAACACATTAAGAGTCTATCAATACGATTTAACCATTATCTTTATTACTTGGTTTTGGTTTGAGTGTATCTTATTGCGAGTAGGTACATAATTTAATCTTGTGCTATGTTCGAATGTAATAACTTTATTGTACAGAGTATAAATCTTAATCTTTGTACCATTGAATAGACGCTTTTCATATTCTTCTTGAACTACACAATGTCCAGGCGACTCATCCTTTGTTTCTTCAATGATTTGTTAAAGGTAGTGACTCGTGGGATGGGTGTGTTATTTCACCCTAAATGCATTGAATGTTCACTATTTAATGTTGTAAAGTCAATTAGGTATCTTTTAATGGTATCGAATATAATTCTCTCTTTGCTATTTGTACATAATCGATTAAAAACTTGATAAACAAATTCTTTAGCTCAAATGCTCCCTTGAGGCTCCTAAGAAAAACTTATTATTCTAGTTGAATTTTACTCCTTCGTTTCTACTATTTTACTAATGATTAATTAAGTTTAAATCTAGGGTAAACGACCTACTTAGTGTTGAAGATAAAGTCGACATCAAATCGTTAAAAACATTCTTCTTCTAGTCAAATAAAGGTTTACTTAGTGTTCCTCATGTAGAGATCTCATAACTCAATTTAAAGGTAAGAACTTAATTTCTTAACACCATGTTTTTCTTTTCTTGGTATATCAATCTTTGTTATACTATGCACAGGGCATGGGGATGAGAAAGTTTGATTACATACAATTATGCACTATGGGTGAAGCCTCCTCTTGGAAAATAATCCATTGGGTGATTTTCAAAGGCCTTTAAAGAAAAAAAAAGGATGATATGCTTCGTGTTCAAATTTGACTACCACATGAAATCTAGGTCAATGTTTAAACAAACTGGTAGACATTATAGGCAAGTACTTCTTCGATCTACTATTGAACTGTGCAACTTTGTGTTCGTCCTACTTGAGTACATTGAGTATGTTGTTGATTTAGATTGAAGTTTATCATGGCAATAAAAGGTTAGACAACCTTCTCCAAATTCATCTTGAAGGCTCAAATCAACCTCCTCTTCTTTTGTTGAACTCTCCAATTTTGACATGAATCCAACATCATAACATTATTCTGAAGGTCAAGTTTCTTTTGTCCATTAGTTATTGAAGATTTCTAGTGTTTCAATTTGGGTTGAACCACATGAACTTAGCAAACCTAAGCACATGACCAAGATAGGATTTTACAAGCAAGTTGGGGATGTCTAACATCAATAAGATTAGCCAATATTGTATGGTAGAATTGCTTTAGTCTACTAGTACTTTTCTCACTCAATACTTGGTGATCATGATAGTGAGCACAATTGGATTGTCTTACGTCGGGTCATTATTGTTGAAATCATCATTGATAAATGTAATATGAGAAAGAGATCTTGATAGGAATAGTTTGGTTGTATGTATAGTTCAAATGTATCTCTTTCTCGTTGAATTTTGAACTCTCACATCCAACAAATTATCGTTAGTTTCTAAAAATTTATTTCTAAACATTGATTTTTATTTCATAATTTTCTTGTAGTGTCCTCTTTTTTGTCTTTGCTCTTTCCTTGTATTGTTGTGAAATAACCAACACATGACTTCTTCAATTATGTGTTGAACCCTTGAGCATTCTTTGATGGTATAACTAGCGTTGTAATTGTTTTTACATTTTTACATGGGATCAACATGCATAAGGAGAGGTGGTGACATTGACAACAACTTAAGGTTGAAAACTTCTTGTATAATAACATCCTTACTAGTGTTGAAGGAGTATATATTTCATATCTTTTATATGTCAATATTTTTAAATGTAATTTGATTATGTCAAATAGAATATTCACTATCTAAACACTTTTTTCTAAGTTTGCGAGTATTTTTTAAAATATTTGTTAGCAATTGTTTAAGAAAAAACCTTGCTGAATAAAAAAATAATAAAGAATTTGTTAATAAATTATTAATATGATTAAATTAAAATGTAGTAATAGAATACAATGCAAAATTTATTACAATCAAATTCATAAATTATGAAATGGTAACAGAATCTATTATAATAATTGTTATTAGATTTATTAAATCATGATCAAATTATTTATAAATTATTTATAAGTGTAATGTGATTTAATTTTCACATTTGAGATATTTCATCTTCGTAATATGTGTTGAGATAAATTTAAATTGTAAACATATTACACTTTAAAAATAAGTTTTTACAGAGATAAGTAAAGTTTAAATATAAATTTTAAGAAAATTCATACAATTTATTTCAGAATATTTTTTTATTTTACTTCATAATATCAACTCTTTGATCTAATATGTATATATATATATATATATATATTTCTCCGTTTTTCCCTATCTCGTAAAAAACTGTTTATATAAAACTGTTTACCAATATAATGGTTTAATTTTAAAAAAATTACCCATAAATTTGATCAAAACAAAAATACCAAGCGAGATATTTTGTATTCAAAATAAGAGTAGATTTTATAATCTGGGCAATGTACCTAAAATATGTGGACAGTGTTATATTTTGATGATATATTTAGTAGCAATATTCGTATATGTTTAGTTTACTGCCAATAATTTAATATTAAATACATTAAAGAAATATATTAAAAAAAATGTTGAAATCAGTATATATAATACACTATAGTTTTTGTACCTATGTGGACGTCAGGGCTAGAGTGATATTGTTCCACGTCAGTATCTAATTGTTGTTGTCCAGCAGCTGCTTAATTCTCCTAGTCCTTTCTCCTCTGCGTGTATGCTCGTCCGGTCGGCGGGGGTACCTGCGATTACACTCCGACGCTCAAGTCAGTTCT
>Ga0123342_1002159_pt1 | contig 32930 bp, 16 predicted proteins | sample Turbeawhitnodule_FD_89960 | JGI IMG/M metagenome (GOLD analysis project Ga0123342, IMG submission 89960) | Root nodule microbial communities of legume samples collected from Mexico - Turtle bean Mexico white nodule | ecosystem: Host-associated > Plants > Roots > Nodule | place: Mexico: Nepantla... | reverse complement strand
GGGCGAAGAGAATTTTTAATTAAGTAAAAATCCCCACATACAATAAACCCCCCCAATTCACCAGAAATCGAAAAAAAAAAACCCCCCCAAAAAAAAAAAAAAAAAAAAAAAAAGACAAGCACCCATCAATCGCCAAAGAAAAACTGCAGGAAAGAAAAACACTCAATAACAGTTTCCAGTTTAAAAACCAAAGCTCGCAACGCGCAACAACATAACGAAAGTGGACTGGCGCGTCACCATCGTCACAACAACAATGCACACACTCAGGAAGACATTCACAGGCTCGTTTCGCGAAACTCACTCGAAATCGGCGTAGAACTTGGCGCGCTTGTGGCTCAAATCGCGGCTCTCGACGCCGCCTGCGACGGTGCTGTCCGAGCACGCGGCGGCGCTGCACTCGCCGGACCAGGAGACCAATGTCTCGGCGCGCGGCGGCACCGGCGCCATCGCGAATCGTCCATCTTCGCGGTTGTCGTTAGCATCGTGGTCAGAGACGGCGATGGCTCCAACGGCGGGAACGACGTCGTTTTCGGAAATGTCCTCTTCCTTCATGAGGTTTAGGTTATCTTGTTCTTCCTCAGTGAAGCATAGACAGCACCAAAGCTTCATGCACTTGAACTTGGCGATGGCTGGATGTGGATCCTACGCATTTGGAGAGGTAATTTGGGGAAACCCTAAGCGGTTGGAGCCGAAACGATTTGGGGCAGTGAGAAAAATTGAGAGAGAAAAGAAAAGAGTGGAAGTGAAGAGATAGAAAGATGGTAAAATGGATCTGATCGGATCTCGGGAGCTGCTGCTACTTTTTTCTTGGGATGTTCTTCCTCTGCCTCTGCTCTGGGGTTGCTCTATATCTCAGCAACTCAGAAATTCGTACTTTTTGTGCCAAAAAACTCAATTAGAGACACTCAGTGAGAGAGAAAACCCCTTTAAACGATGCCGTTTCGTCCTTTTAGGGGGGGTCTTTTGTTTCTTCTGCCGAATGGTGAGACTATCAACACTCTCCTCATTTCGTACTCTTTTTCTAACACTGCAACACATTATAATTTGTTGTAAGAAATCAAATTATAATAACATTCTTTATTTTTTTTTTATTTTTTTACCATTTCTTTTGCTGAAATTAATTCTTTGAAAATTCATAATAGGTCAAACTAATTACTAATTTGGTCTTTGTAATTATAAAAACTTTTCTTTTTGTTATCATACTGAAAAAACACCTATTTTTTAGTTCTTACAAATGTCGTTTTTAATTTCTTTACTTATTTATTTTGCTTTTATCTCTTTTCGATTTTTGTTTTACCTTGCTTATTTTCACTTATTCTGTTTTTTCATTTGTAAAGTTAAAAAGTTTTATGTTGTGTTTGTAAAAATAATTTAGCAAAACACCAAAACATTCTACAAAATTTATTGTTAAAAGGATAATGAGTCATGTGTATAACTTAAGAAGACGGAGAGTAACGTAGAAAAATAGTTTGGAATATAGCTTCCTAAATTTTATTTTTTTATTGTTTTAAAATACTTTGAAATTAAATATGTTTTCTAAATAAATTTTATAGAATACTTTAAATCATTTTTAAAAAAAAAAAATTCTTAAAAGTTTCTCACCTGTTATAATGTTATATAATTAGGTGTCATTAATTACTTCTAATTAACTTCGAGATTAACGTTAATTAGTTCAGATAATTTAAGTTTTGAATTTCTCTTTCTTATCATCTTTAGTTAAGAATATTGTAACTTCTTAACTTTTCCTAATTATTTTGTTGTATTTTATTGTATGGTTTAAGATTTTAGTGGTTTTATAAATAAGAGTGTCACATGTTTGTCCAAGACAGGACACTTTTAACATATATACCAAACTAGTACAAAACTATGTCCCCATACAAGTTAATACACTTGATAAAATTATTAATGTTATTATAACATTTTTAATTGCATTCATAAACATATATTGTTGTTGCTTTCATATCATTTACATTTCTGGAACATTTTCTTAATTTTTTATTTCTTGTGTAAAATAAAATAAAAATACCAATTTAAAACGGGGAATGTGCCAAAATATCTAAATGCATTGGAGTAATACCGATATTTATTGAAATAATATAGTTGTAATTTTATCTTATTAAAAAAAACACAAATATCAACCTTAACATTGTCTAATGTATAAATATTAATAAGTGAATTTTAAGTCTAGTTCAAGCTCATAAAATCAAATCGGTTTATAATGTGAGGTTTGCAACTATTTATATACTATGAAATGTCCTAATCTCTAGTCGATGTGGGATCCCCAACACACCTCCCTCACACCAAGGCTACCAAATCGTACATAAAACTATATATTATGGGTGGTCCGATAATAGTCCGATAGCGGGTGGCCTGATAAATCCAACAAACAATCTCTAAAATAGGCTTGAAATGACTTTGATACCATATTGGAAAATGTCATTAAATAGAGCGGAAGAGAGTAGCGTTTCTTGTGATGGTGATTTGATGATGATGTGCTGCAAGGCTCCTTCCTGCGGCTGTAAGGAAAGCTGGAATAGAGAAAAATAGAAGAGAGCGTATAAAGGAAAATTTTTATTAATCTATTTTTTAAGCAAGGTACAAGCAAATAATATATAATGCAGGTGTAAAAAGAAAAATGGGTTTGAGACTACACGCAGCCAAACAACCCAAGAGAGAAAAAACATAAAGTTCATCAACCCCTTCAAGCTGGGAATAGATGTTCTTCATTCCCAGCTTGGAATGTATTAAGATAAATGTGTTGGGAGGAAGGGGTTTGGTGAAAATGTCAGCAACTTGCATGGAGGAGGAAATGGGAAGAAGTTTGAGAAGCCTAGCTATAACCTTTACATGAACAATATGGCAGTCAATTTCGATATGCTTAGTGAGTTCATGGAAGACATGATTGTTGGCTATTTGAATAACAGATCCAATGTCGCAATAGAGGATGGCAGACTGAAAATAAGGAACCCGAAAGTCTTGGAAAAGGTACATCAACCATTGGATTCCACATATAGTAGCTGACATGGCTTTGTACTCTGCTTCTGATGAGCTTCTTGAAATGGTCGTTGCTTCTGATGGGAGGAATAAGTTCCATCAAAAGAACGCGAGACTTGATGTTGTGATATTGTTCATTTAACCCACAAAGAAATTGTGTTGCCTGATCTTCAAGCTTTCTTTAATTGATAAGAGTCGTAACAACACAATAACAAGAGCAATCTGTCTTATAGGCACAAGTTGGGTTAGGTCTAAAAATCTCAATTTCATCCCAGATAATACGAAGCTTAGTAAAATAATCGGTAACAGATTGATCTCCCTGACATAGGGTAGCAACTTCCATTTGCAGATCATAAATTCTAGAAAGATTACCTTGAGAATGTTTTGTTTTGAGGTCGTTCCACACATCAACTGCTGAGTCCATCCAAATGACGCTCCTTCTTATTGGAACAGAGACAAAGTGCACTAGCCAAGATACCACCATGTTGTTACAACGATTCCATGCAGCATAAGTAGGGTGATCCTTCGCACTAAAAGCTGACATGGCATATCTACTCCAGGAATGATAATTCGTTGAATCAAGAATGGGTGATATTAGGCAAATTCTAAGATTCTCATTGAGATGCAAAGACATATAGGTCTGATCAAATGTTTGTTGACTAGGTGTTGGTAAATCGAATGTTTCTTCTACCACTTATGCCAAGTGACTCTCCCTGTATAAAGTTTATTGCACTAAATCTATCACCTTTTGTACATTAAATAATTATTCTATTTAATGATTTCCCAAATGACTCTCTCTTGTATAAATGGTGTCTTGTCTCATGTAATTTACACATTGAATTTTGAATAGAAAAGAAACTCTATCAGAGTGTTTAGTGAGTTGAGTCTCTTAAATATTCTTGGGTCTTTTCTTGTGAGTGTAGTGCACTTCAAGTGACTCTTCACCACTCATCTTGAAAGCTCCCATCCTTCCAAGTGGTATGATCCATCTTCCATTCCATTCTCTCATCTTTCTCTGTTTCTTTCTTCCATTACGCTTTCCATAATTCCATTTCCATTTGCCTATTTGTTCTTCAGTTTTTTATTTGGTCATCATCTTGTTTCCTTCCATCTTATGTTATTTTAATTATTGCACCTCATCATCATCACCATACATTGTGTTTTTCTCTTTGCCCTATAAAAAGTGAACATTCACACCTACTTAATCACTTGGTTAAGTTTGTGTCCAATGATAATTTTTTTGAGTTTCTCACCAAAATTGCTAATTCAAAAAATCATAAACAAAGTGTAACTTATAAAATGTGCAATCCTAAAATCAACTTACATCAATAAATAACATTTATGTTTTAAATTACTTTTAATTATTCTTAAACGTTCTTAACAAGATATTAATCAACATTTTGAAGATATTATATGATCCATATTTTAAAAATAGAAAACTCTGCTTCATTGCATTCATGAAGATGTTCACCTTTGCATGAGTATGCAGCTGTTCTTGCTAAATAAGTTTCAATCAAACCCTAAACATAGAAGTGTCCAAATTGGGTTTATCATCTATGCCCTCTCTATTTCTTATGTTAGGGTTCATTATAGCTGTCAGTGATTTTGTTCCTTTGCATATGTTATTATTTCCTCAAGAATAAAAAAATAATTTGTACACTTTCATTATGAATTTTATAAAAAAACAAGTTAAAATATTTCTAACATGTAACCTATTAACCCACGCCCTCACCCCCTCACTAACCGGGCGAGTTTCACAATACATTTTAAGTAGAGTCGAAAGAGAAATGATTATTTCTTCCGGCACCTTTATAGCTTTTATTGCACCTCAATAGGCTAGTCTAAAAGATTATTTGTTTTTAAAAAAATACATTTTAGATTTTATAAATTGGAAATGTATTTTTTTATTTATACTTTCCAAATTATAGAATATAGAAGATATTTCTTAATATGAAGATATTTTTGAATTTTACAATTTAGAATATTTTTTTAAAATATATATATATATATTATGGATTACATTTTTTTTTTATCAGCAATATTATGGATTACATAATCTAGAAAATATTATAGAATCTAAAAATATATTATAGATTGTACAATCTGTAACCTCTCATTCATATAATATGTATTTTGGATTGTATATTCAGAAGGTGAACCCGGAGTGCCTTCCAAATTGTCCAATCTATAACATATTTTGAACTTACAATATGGATTGTAGAATCCGAAAGAAAATTCTAAATCTAGGTTTACCTTTCGAACTGTACAATCCAGAATACATATTACACTAAGAAGTCTTATAGATTGTAGAATCCGATATACATTAAATAAATAAAAAAAAATAAACGAACAGAAAATGAACTCTGAAAACACGGTAAAACTTACTACAAAACCAATGTTCACCATCAACCATCATCGGACACCACAAGCATCCACAACCAACCACCACAAACACCTAAGACCACTTGAAATTAAGAATAAATCACCACACTCTTCACTAATAAAAAAACCCTAACGTATACTAAGAAGGGTAGGGTATGAGTTTTAAAAAAATACGAAGGTGTAGGAAGAAGAGATGGAGGTGCAGGGAGAAATTGTCAACAGTAATAGCCATAAATGGGCCTACAAACATTGGGTCCAACTCAAAGGATCATCAGCTTCAATAAAAGCCCAAGCGTAATATTAACAGGTATACAAAGAACAATTTTGGACAAAGGCATAATACTCACACTATATCACTTGCATTATATTTTTTAAATGAACGGGTCTAGTACGAAAAATAAGAGAATCATCAATTTTTAAAATATGATTCTTAACAATGTAGTTGGTTGGTTATACATATTTTTGAGAAATTTGTATAAATTTTCCAGAAATAAAAAAAACAGAGTACTTTTATTACAAACATTAGTTATTATCACGTTAAATGATATAAAAAAGTAACATGATATTTTTAATATAGTAAAATAATTATGAGGAAATTTCTTCCTTGAAATCAATTATGAGGAAAATAGCTAAACAGATGCTAGCGATTTTTTTATAAAAAAATACAACTTTTTAAAAAGTAAAGCCGAAACAAAATCTTCAATTCAATCTTCAAATTCTTAAGAAATTATTGTTTTTTTACCAAATGTCCCTAAGTAAATTAAAAGAGTTTAAAGTTATTCTTTATTGCCACCATTAATTTATTTAATTATAATAGGGTATAGTGAAATTAAAAGAAAATATAAAATAATGATAAAAAGTAAACTCATTTTATAATACAATTGAAATAACTTATATCAGTTAACCCCTCTCTCTGTATTTTTTACTCTCAACCAATCAAAATTAAACAAATTATTTCATACTTAATATCTTAAGAAATCACCTAAAACGCAAAAACTTCTATATTACGTGCGAATCATTATTAATATAACTTTTAGAATGATTATTTCAATAATTAACAAACTTATCATACATAGTTTATGATTAGATAGAAATGTAAAAGTATAAGTTTCCTTAGCGTGGGAGAATCACGTTGTAAACGGGAAAGTTGTTATAAAGTTGATTAATATAAAGACAGTGTGAATGTATAAAATAAAGCATTTAAAAGTCAGAAAAAGTTTTTGCTATGCAAAAATCAATACAACCTATAGCAAAAATCAACCGTAAAAGTAACGCACAAGAAAAAATAAATTCCACACTTATTTTTTTAATTGTTTTAAGCTGAAAATAAAATCATAATTTTAATATAAATATAAATATACTAATTCTTTGTTTGGATCTGAAGAGCAAAAAGAAAGAAGGTAATTTTTTTTGTAAGCATGTAAGTTATTAAAAAGACGTAACATTTAAAGCATCCTAAGAATTTTTTTTGAACATAAATAAAGTAAATTATATTTTTAACATGTTGATTATATTATAAATAATTATGTCTTTTGCTATTTTTAATCAAATCCAACATCAATTATTGATAAATTATTGATAAAATAATTGTACTCTTTATTTTGGGTCTTTTATTTGGACTTTTGTTTTTCTATTTGTCATCTGTATTTTTGCTATTTGAATTGTGTATATATATATGTACTCTTTTGAATTCAATAAGATTAGTTTTCAGTGCCATTCAATTTTACAATTCAAATTTCACTTCGTTTCTTTTTGTTCTCTCTCCCTTTCCCCTGTTTAGGGTTTCATCCCCTTTTGGTTGGTGCCTTGGGTGATTGTTACCTCTTCACCATGCCGGTTAATCGTATTATGGTATCAGAGCTCTTCAATTGAAGAGCGTTGTTGCGCGTTCTGAAATTTTCCCTATTTTCTTTCTTCTCCTTGATTTTCTTTTTCTTGTTTTTCTATTGCAGCAATGGCGGAAGAACGCATCGTTGCATCGTCTCAAGCCGATCCGGCGAACAACTACCTCTAACTTCATCCTAGCAAGAACCCCGCGACGCCGCTCGTCTCGCCGGTGTTGGACGCTTCCAATTACCATTCCTGGAGCCGCTCAATCTTGACGGTACTAAACGCGAAAAGCAAAGTGGAGTTCGTTCTTGGAACACATCCTTGCTTAGCGAAAGATCATCAAAATTTCCCAATTTGGAACAAATGCAATAATATGGTAGTCTCATGGTTAGTACACTCCGTCTCTTTACCTATTCGACAAAGCATTATTTGGATGGATAATGCCCTGAACATCTGGAATGATTTCAAAACCAGATACTCTGAGGGTGACCTATCTAGAATTTATGATCTTCAACTAGAAGTAGCTTCATTAAATCAGGGGGATTTATCTGTGACTGAGTATTTTACAAAATTAAGGATCATTTGGGGCGAGTTGGACAATTTTAGGCCTATCCCCATATGCACATGTTCTGTCAAATGTTCTTGTTTAGTTAATTCTATCATAAGTCAAAGAAAATGCGAAGATCATACTATGCAATTTTTGAAAGGGTTAAATGACTAGTATAGTAATATTAGACCACACGTTCTACTCATGGAACCCATCCCACCTATATCAAAGATTTTTTCTCTCGTTGCCCAAAAAGAAAGACAATTAGCAAATCACATTTCTGTTAGCATCTCTAGTATTAATAGTGTTGATTCTACTAGGACTTCCTCATCTATTCTGTGCACTTTTTGTGGTAAGCATGGGCATACTGAAAATGTTTGTTTTAGAAAGGTTGGGTTCCCTAATCAAGACCATAGGAACTCAAAATCCAACACTAGAAAAGTTTATACGTACTATATCAGAAATGGTCATACTGTGGATACATGTTACAAGAAACATGACTACCCACCTGGGTACAAATCCTATAACAACAATAAGACTAATCAGATTAACAGTCTTATTACCACTAATGGTGTTTTCTCTGAGTTTAGTCCAAAAGAACATGAAAAACGTGATTACCAACTCACTGCTCATCAAATACAAATTATCAATGATGTTTTAAGGCAAAACAACAATGACACTCCACCTAATCTTATTCAAGTGAATCAAGTGGGCTCCTTTTCTGCAGACCCCAACGCACATGAGTTGTCTTCAACGGGTAAGCACTCATTTTCCTCTTTAAATCATAGTCATAATTCCTGGATTGTTGACTTTGGCGCCACTGATCACGTTTGTACTATATTGTCTACTTTCACCTCTTATAAAACCATCAAACCTGTCCTGATAAATTTACCAAATGGCTAACATGTTTTTGCAAACTATTATGGGACAATTGATTTTACAAATAAACTTTATCTTCTTGATGTGTTGTACATCCCTCAATTTACATGCAACCTTATATCTGCTTCTAAATTGTCTCTACACTTAAAATGTAACTTGATCTTCTTCCCCACACACTGTCTTATACAGGACAACCTCTCCAAAGAGCATATTGGTTTAGCTAATGCCAAGGTTGACTTGTACATCTTTAACTCTTCTATTTTTCACACTGCCACACACCACTTTATTCCTTTTGTCTCATGCACTGTTAAGGAAAATAATTTGTGGCATTATAGAATGGGGCATCCCTCCGATGAAAGGTTGCATGTATTAAAAAGTAAATACCCTTTTGTTTTTGCTGATAAAACACGTATGTGTGATCTTTGTAATCATGCAAAACAAATAAAACTTCCCTTTACTCTAAGCACTTCTCACACTACTGCTATCTTTGACATCATTCATGTAGATATTTGGGGACCCTGTTCTACTACATCTATGCAAGGTTTTCGTTATTTTTTGACCATTGTGGATTATTTTTCTCGTTATACATGGACTATATTGTTGCATGCTAAATCTGAAGTTCGCACCCATCACATATTTTTTTTTGCTTATCCTGAAAATTAATTTAAAACCATTATCAAATGCATTCGTTCTGATAATGGCGCTAAAATTTCCATGAAAACTTTTTTTGCTTCCAAAGGCACAATTCACCAAATTACTTGCATCGAAACCCCTCAACAAAACGGTATAGCTGAGCATAAACACCAACACATTTTAAACGTCACTCGTGCTTGACTGTTTCAAGCTAATTTACCTCATTTTTTGGGACTTTGCTGTCCAACATGTTGTTTTCCTCATAAATTGCACACTTACTCCCCTTTTACAAGATATTGCTCCATATGAAAAACTTTTTGGAAAACCTTGTGATATCTCTTCCTTACGTGTTTTTGGCTGCTCTTGTTATTCTATTACCATTCATGCTAATAGAAAGAAACTAGATAATAGATCTGTTCATGACATCTTTCTCAGTTTTCCACACAATACCAAAGGTTACATCATCTTAAATTTAAAGTTTCGTCGCATTGAAGTTTCAAGACATGTGATATTTCATGAACATCATTTTCCATACATATTGAATCATGATGACACACGGAGCCCCGACACTTTATCTTTACCCATTTCTGCTAACTATAATACATTTTGTGATGATATATTGTTGGATTATAACTGTCACAATCATGAGCACGAGACTCCTATCACTCACTCTGAAGACAACATCATTCCACAAAGACGCTCCAGCAGACAAAGACGACTCCCTGCCTACTTAGAGGACTTCCAGACTTGTTTACCTGATGCCAACATTGTAAGTAATCAGTATCCCATTCATAAATTTCTTTCCTACACTGCTCTCTCACCATCTTTCAAAAAGATTATATTTTCTATATCTTCTAACACTGAACCCAGCTCCTACACTGAGGCTTCTAAGCATTCTTGCTGGAAACAAGCAATGCTAGAATAGCTTAATGCTCTTAATGTTAACAACACATGGCAGATAACTACTCTTCCTCCAGGAAAGCAAACCATTGGCTGCAAATGGGTTTCTAAGGTAAAACACAAATCTGATGGCACCATTGATCGCCACAAAGCACGATTGGTAGCAAAAGGCTACACACAATTAGAAGGTCTCGATTTTTTAAATACTTTTGCTCCCGTTGCAAAACTAACCACTTTAAGACTTTTACTTGCTGTTGCCACTTCTCAAAACTGGATTCTTAAACAACTTGATGTGAACAACGCTTTTCTCCTTGGGGACCTCCTTGAGGAAGTCTACATGCAACCACAACCAGGCCTCAAACTTCCATCTCCTCAACATGTTTGCAAATTACAAAGATCACTCTATGGACTTCGCCAAGCCAGCCGCCAATGGTATGCAAAACTGTCTCAATTTTTACTTTCACATAAATACACTTCATCCTCCGCTGATCACTATCTATTTTTACACCGTAACAGTCCTAACATCACCACTATTCTTGTGTATGTTGATGATCTGGTGCTTACTGGAAACGATCATGAGGAAATTGCCCATATCACTTCTCTGTTGGACACTCAATTCAAGATCAAGAATCTAGGAGACCTCACATATTTTTTGGGCCTGGAGGTGGCTAGAAACAGCCAAGGGCTCCACATCTGTCAACGAAAATACATGCTAGACCTTCTTCACGACACTGGTATGATCAACTCTGCTCCTATGCCTACACCCATGGTTTACTCATCTCGGCTTTCCTCCTTCGCTGGCACACAACTCACTGACATTGAAACCTCTGCATATAGAAGACTAATTGACAAGCTCATATACCTTACAAACACATGGCTTGACATTGCATTTGCTGTCAACAACCTCAGCCAATTTATTTCATCTCCTACCAACCTTCATCAACAAGTTGTTTTTCGTCTTCTTCGGTACTTGAAAGGCAACCCTGACAACATAATCTTCTTTCCCAGCAACAACACTCTCCAACTTCGCAGTTTCAGTGATTCAGATTAGGCTACCTGTCCTGAAACCCGAAAATCTGTAACCGGTTACTGCATTTTCTTAGGTGATTCTCTTGTCTCATGGAAATCTAAGAAACAACAAACCCTTTCCAAGAGCTCTTTTGAAGCCAAATATAGACCATTAGCCACAACCACCTGCGAGATTCAATGGCTAACCTATATCCTGCAAGACCTTGGACTTCCCTACACTCAACTAACAACCATCCACTGTGATAACCAATTTGCAATACACATTGCCTCAAATCAAGTGTTTCATGAGCGTACCAAGCACATTGAAATTTACTGTCACATCGTCCGAAACAAGATTACCACTAGGCTTCTCAAGTTGCTTCCTATTTGTTATTCTATGCAGATTGCGAATATCCTTACCAAACCCCTTGCTCCAACAGTATACAAAGAGCTCCAGTCCAACCTGGGAATGAGAAACATATATTCCCAGCTTGAGGGGGGTTGATAAAATAACTGTACTCTTTATTTTGGGCCTTTTATTTGGGCTTTTGTTTTTCTATTTGTCATCTGTGTTTTTGTTGTTTGCACTGTACATATATATACTCTTTTGAATTCAATAAGATTAGTTTTCAGTGCCATTCAATTTTCCAATTTAGACTTCACTTCGTTTCTGTCTGTTGTTTCTCCCTTTTCCCTGTTTAGGGTTTCATCCCCTTTTGGTTGGTGCCTTGGGTGATTGTTACCTCTTCACCATGCCGGTTAATCGTATTAATTATTAATTTACAATATATAAATAAATAAATACAGTTTTGTCTTTATTTTTAATGTAAAATCTCTAATACACTCTCTCACATCGTCAACAGGTGATTTGATAACTGTCCGATGTCGAATAATCCGATCAACCTAACAAATTTTATTATAATACATTCTGAATGACTCTGATATCATATTAAAAAATGAATTTTAAGCATAACACAATTTTTTATAAAATGAGATTTACATTCACTTATATATTATAAAATGTTTTTTTTTTATCTCTAGTTGATGTGAGATCTCTAACAGTAAAAATAAGCTAAACATAAAATCACTTTCTATTATCACTACAAAAAATCATTAAATAGAAACTAATTTTATTGACAAAAAATAATTAGTTACTATAGTGACAAAATTATAGACCATTTTTTAGACTAAATTTTTTTTTTCTTTTCTAAATTAGTTTCTATTATTGTTAAATTGTTTCTAAATTGGTATTTAATTAACTACAAATGTTTTAACTACCAATTATTTAGATTCTAAATTTGGTAACAAAAACCTTGGTAGCTAGCTAATTAGATACTAATTTAGAAACTATTTAACAATAATAGAAACTAATTTAGAAACAAAAAAAAAATTAGTCTCTAAAATGATTCCTAATTTAGTCACTATACCAACTAATTATTTTTGTCTCTAAAATTGGTTTCTAATAAATGATTTTCTTGTAGTGGATGATATGAGATATTCTTATCAAATTTCTTGAACTTATTCAGACAACTCATATGTAAAAGATCTCATCTTAACTAGAGATGAAACTTATTTATAATAATACATAAATGAGAATAGTGTATCCTTATGAGGCCTTGGTGAGAGATGTTATAATGAAAGCATGGATGTTTTTGTTGAGCATGCATGAATGAATAATAGAGTGAGAGCATGTTCTCATATGATGCTTTATCTTTTTATTGAGCTAAAAAGGTGGAATATTCTTTGTACAGAGAGAACATGGAAGCGATCGATGATGGAGCAGAGTCCTGTAAAGTGAAATCCTACAATCTTATCAAAAATTGAGAGTCGTACAATAAATTGCCAAATGGAGAAAATGGGAACTGCTGCTAAATAGTCTTCCATGCAACAAAAAGCACCTCTGCTTTTGAGCATTCAAACTCATACTATTTTTTTTCCCAACAAAAGAACATAACCCACGTGCTTCTACATGGATCAAGTAATTAACAAAAACATTCAAAATTTTCCCAAATCCTGCAAATCCAACCCTTTTATACATGGAAACCCTAGAATTCACTTTTCAAAATAACCCTAATAATCAACGTGCTCCTTAATCACCATTGTCCAAAAATGATCAATTATAAAATTATTTGAGAGAGTTTCGATAAAGTAGTAATTTATGTATAAATTAATTTTAACTTAGAGAAAGTTAATTTCAGTTTTTGTTTCAGAATCTCTTTATAAGTTAATTGCCTTAAGCTAATTAATCTCTTGGGTTTAACTCCAATATTTTGAAATGTTTAGATGTTATTGAACTTTTTAAGGTTCATAGGTTCATGATAATGAAATTGGGAGGCAATTCTTTCAGGTTGAAGAACCAGACTGTGAGCACTTAGAAAATCTTCCATTATAAGGAAGAGACACAGTGATGGTGGAGAAGATGACTAATCACAATTCACCTCTTATCCTTATCCTTGAAACAAAAAGCAATTCTTGAAAGGTCTAATTCGGTTCCACTCCTTCAAAGCCAACTTGATAAAGAAAAATTTCCACGCCTCAATGGATTCCCAGTGATGACACCATCATTATCATCTCTAATAATTAGAGCCACAAGAAAGTTCACATTACAGCTTGGGATGTATAAAAATGGAGAAAACGGGTTTAGGTGTTAAAACTATATTTATTTTTTTCAATATTCATTTTTCTAATTTGAATCATAATCTATTTTAGGGTATTGCGAATTCAAACTTGGAGCAATACTATAGAAAAAGAAAATATCATTTTACTAAGTTGATTTTGTGAAAATGAATTAGATTTAAACCTACTTCTTAATATGATATCAGACTTATTAAAAACATATCTATTTAGATTTATCGTGTCATCCATTTTTGAGTCTTCCTTCACTCGATGTCTTTTACATAAGATGTTGTATTGAAAATCTTGCATCGACTAGAAATAAAATTAAAGTATATAAAAATATGCAAATCTCATCTTATTAAACTAATTTTATGATGATGACTTATACTTAAAATTATTTTTAAAAAAAATAAATTTGGTGCGTATATTACATCTAGATTTTTCATCATCATTAGAATATAATATTTTATATTGAGATAATATTCTATATACTCGGACATAAGTAACTAGAAGGACCTTGGAAGACCTTCAATATTTTTTCAACATCTTAATATAGTTTTCTATTTATACTTTTAAGTAACATTTTTTTAGTAACTTGGGCCATGACTATAATAGAAGAGGTATTTGACTTTGTTCATAAACATTATAATTTAAGAATTCATCAAAACTTGATGCACTCATAATCTATAAGACTAATTTACATATATACACTATGAAGACTCCACATTCAAATTCAAGTACAAATTTCCCAATAATTGTATCATAGATTCTAAAGGCATTCACGAGTGATGAAAGCAATGATTGGAAAAAAAAATCACCTCATAGAAAGTAGGTATGAAATGGTTGATGGTGGAAATTGTTTTGATTTTTATGGTATTTTAATTTGAGACACAACTTGAATCTTTGAATATTTCTTCACACTATCTTGTTTTGAAAATTCGGTAAAGCTAGTTAGCGCTTGGTTTGGTTGGTCCTTTGTCCGACGATTTGGGTGCCAAGTTAGGAGTTAGATTCTATGTGTTCTTGTAAAAGGGTTGGACCACTCCTGAAGTAGTCCCCATTTATTTATTTTTTATTGCTGATAAAAAAAAAATCTTGTTTTGAATAAAATGTGTATGAGACTATAGAGTCCAAGAAATCTTAGTGAGTTTTTGTCAAATTAATCGTGCACTTTGTTCAAAATCTTCATTTAATATTTTGTTCAAGATATTGACGTACACAAGTATAATAATTCGATTTGCTTTTATGTAATCCAATCTCATTATAATACTAAGTGAATTTGAAAAAAAAATGACAACTTGTATACAAAGATTGATTTTAAATTATAAGCAACTATAATTTAATTTACATTATTATATATAATAATGTATAATGATGAGACACAAATTATTCTTTAAACCCCATTTGCATTCAGAAAGTGAAAACTTATGTTATTTATATATTGAGTCAATATTTTTTTTAACAATAAAAAAATCATTAAATAATAACTAAAATTAGAAAAAAAATAATTATTATGTACTAAATTAGATACTATTTTATAGACTATAATTTTATCTTTATCTAAAGTGGTTTCTATTATTATTAAAAATTTATAAAATAATTTTTAAATTGGTATCTAAATTAACTATCTATGTTTTGACTACTAATATTTTAAATTTTAAATTAATCTTTAAAAGAATAATAGAAACTAATTTAGAATACAAAGCAACTAAAATTTTGATAACTAATGATTATATATTTCAATTTAACAATTATTTTATAAATTTTTATTAATAATATAAACTAATTTAGATACCAATAATTTTATTAAATAGCAACCAATTATTCTAGTCTCTAAAACTAATTTATATTTAGTGATTTTTTAGTATAAATAGACCCTTACCAATCCTAATTTAATCCTAACATTATCATTTTACGTTCCTTTTTAATCTAAGGATGAAATCGAGTTTAGAAATTTGACTAATGAAAATTTAGGGATAAAATAATTTTAGGGTCAAATATAATTCATTAATCTTTTACATTAATTTATCTAATTTAATAGTTTCTACACCACCTTCAAGTATACTTTCATCCTACGCCACAAAGCTAAAGAATCCAGGTAAATTTTTGAGCAAATTTATTCTTAATATAAATAATGAGGTTGGTTTAATATTTGTGACTGAAAAGACATGCTTAGTAATTGTTAATAACCCCAAAAGATCCTCAGAACAAGATAAAGCAATTTATCAATCAAAGTATGAGCATCTAACCATTATTTTGACAGTTGATTCTCCATTAACCAAGCTTGGAGAATGGAACTACATGTCCCTTCTTTTCATCTGACTTTACCACCTTAAATGAGTAGGATCAAGTTAAATTTTTAATATGTTTATATTAGTTTAATGTGAAATAATTTCATTTTTAAAAATCAAATAATTACATACATAATATTTATCTCCTGTGTTTGCAAAATTTAAACTCCTAGAGGAATATGTATAATCCATTTCTTAAGTCCTACAAACATGAATTTTGAGAAAGAAATTTCACTTAAGATTATATTTTTTTTTTAAATAGTAACTAAGTTAGAGAAAGAGCTAGATAGTGTTTTATAAAATAATAAATTATTGGTATATAAAATAATTTTTATTAATAATAAAAGTTTATAAAATAATTTTTAAATTATTATTTAACATTAAATATTAAGTTATATTTGATTACTTTATATTGTATATTAATTTAAATAAATATTAATTTAGATAATAACTAAAATTTTGATAAATAATATTAGATACTAATTTAAAAATTATTTTATAAATTTTTATTAATAATAAAAATTATTTTAGATACCAATAATTTTTTAAGTTATAAAATAATATCTATTTTAATTATGATTAATTTGTTTTAGTATCTAAATTAATTTTTATTTAATAATTTTATTGTAATATAAAGTATAAAATACTTTTAGTCATGGGTGAAGGGAGGGTGGGAAAAGAAAAAGTATTGGGTGATGTTTTAGTGAGATGGAAGAGGAGGAAAATTAATTTAAAAGAAATGAAGGGTGATAATATACTATTTTTACTTATGGCATTCTTTTCTTTTTTCATCCAACCAAAAACCCCAAATTCTCATTTTATTTATTTTTATCTATTTTTAATTTAATAAATTATTTCTTATTATTTATTTCCCTCTCAATCAAACAGGTTTTAAAGTAATGACTAATTTTATTCTATCAATTGATTATATTTTTCAATAAATTAAATAAAAAAATAATCTCTTTCTTCTCATCTAAAGAGACCCTGAAGAATCTATAAAACGAAAGAAGATTTAATTAAAGAAGGTGATAAAAACAATTGTTTATGATGATTATAAATTTGGGTATTTCATTTAATATTTGATAAGATTAAATTAACACATTAAGAAGTTAGTAAAAGCATTGGTGAAGGAAAAAGAGTGGAACATGAGAATCCGTGCACTAAGAACAGTGTTGAACATTAGGAATTTGTCTCCTTTGGATGTTTATAGAATTGACAGAGTTTGTGAATTGAGCTACATAATGTCATTAAGATACTCATTATTCTCTGTTTCTTCGAAGTGACATTGCCTTCCCAATTTCCATTCATTTCATATATCCCCAACTTGGTTCCTATCAAAATTCCAATTGCCTAATTCTATATTCTATGTTTTTTTTTCTCAACTACAAAACAAAAACTTTATTATTATTTTTCATTTCCCCCCTAAATAATATAGAATCTTGTATTGTATCAAAAGAAAAAAATTGCACTTTTTCCATTCTCTCAAGCATTTATTCTCAATATTCTTTTCAAGCATCTACATTTATTCTCAATTTTAGTTTCAACATCTTATTAATATGTCATTTTCAATCTACTCTAATTTATCTATATTTTAAATAAATTTCAAAATACTTTTAGAAAAATTATCAATAATAAGAAATAAGATTGTAATCAATAATTTTTTATTTATTTATGTACGTATTATAAAGGGAGACCGCTCGTGCATAGGATAACATATTATGGGTGATCGATAACGAACCGATAGCGGGTGGCATGATAAGGCTAACAAACACTCGCTAAAATAGACTTTAAATGACTTTGATACAATATTACAAAGTGAATTTTAAGTCTAACTCAACCCCATAAAATCGGCTCACAGGGTGAGATTTGCACCTACTTATATACAATGAATTGTCTTCATCTTTAGTCGTTATAAGATCCTAAACAATACGTCTAATAGTCTCGTATTGTTTAGGAGTCGAGATTAATCACAATTCATATACATCTTCCTCTTTTAACCGTTCAATATGTATTTTAAGAACAAAATTGTGAAGAATCATGAAGTAACCGACGATACTTCATATACAATGAAATAACCGACGATACTTCATATACAATGATTGACGATATCGATATCTTTTTAATGTGATATCTTTTTAATGTATCTAATCTAAGAATTGAAATGTTTTGAATGTATTTGTTGGTGAAATTGAAGATATGAAAAGAATTTGTTTTGAAGAGAATAAGAGCATTGTTTATTGTTGTGATTTTTGAAGAATTTGTGGATGTGTGTGGTTTGAAGTAAAGAAAGGAAGGAAGCATAAAGGGTGGTGTTTGAAAAAGCAGGATGGGAGAAGTGAAAAGAGAGTATAGTTAGACACGCGCAGGAGTTACGCGTCCGTACTGTGTTAGTCGAAATATACATTGAGAGAAAAAAGCACGTCCGTGCATGACACGTTTACCATAGAACGTAGATTCTACTTTTGCATGAGTCTAATCGCGTAACGCTTTCTCATTGGCTGGTGCTTCTTACAAGAAATCATGATCTTATTATTGCCTTCTAAAGCTACGTAGGGGACCCCCACCCACCAAGTTTTTTTCTACCTTTCTCTACTTTTCATGCCAGTAAAAGCAACTAACTTACACCCCCAAACAACACACAACAAAACTTCCCAAATAATAATATACATCTATATCAAAGTGGAGCTGGAGGAGAATCAACAAACAAAATACATTTTCTTTCATTGCACACCCCGAGGATTTGTTGAAACCACTTCAAAGGGCCACCAACAAAACAAAACCCAAACCTTTTTCCCTTCAGATTTTTTACCTTCTTTTATTGGATTGGACTTCCTCTTTTTACTTCAAAAAGCTACAAAAGGGGAATAAAGAATCCCACGTACCTAACTCCAAACCCAAGTGGCCTCACTTTCACATTTCTATATCTTTTTCTCGGTTTTACTTTTTCCACTTTTCCACTTAATTTCAACATTGCACCCAAACAAAATACTAATTCAAAAACGATCGAGCTAGCCAAGGACCAAACAAACATGAAGTGAAAGATCAAGGCCAGTTAATATTGTCCCAGATAAGACACATGTACCTCTAGTGCTTCCTCCCAATTCATCATTGCCACGTAGCTTCTTCTCAAAGGTTAAAATTCCAAAGGGAAAACGACATTTGTCAACCACTACCTTAATGCCCCAAAACACATTATAGTAACAGATTAAGTGTTTGTGTTTTTTAACGCCTCTGGTTCATCTTGGCCATTGCCCCCACACAGACATCTACATATGTTGTGTTGCTTAATGCTTAATTGAATCAGTGTTACGTTGTTCTAGTTTGGGTTTTACCAACAAAGCCATTTAAAGTTTACTGTCAAATTCAGCATGAAAGGATCAAGATTCATATTAATTTCACCCCCAAAATATTCATTTACAATATGGGTACAACGAACGGTGACAGAAGCAAAAGGATGGGGTAGTCAAATAAAGATAAAAGAGAAAAAAAAAATGAAATGAAAAGGGAAAAGAAAAACAATATATTAATCTAAATTAATTAATAGTGTTGATTTATTTATTTATGTGATGGACAAGGGTTGAGGGATTCGGGAAAAAATTTTCTGTCCAGGTGCAAGAATAGCCAAGGGATCAAAATTGGCCTTTCTCTCAACGAATCTGGTCCACTTATCTCCGTAGTGTCGCATCCAGTTCTCCTGTGACTGGTAGTGAGGGAGATACAACTTAAAATCAAAGGCTCTATTGCAGCAGAGCTGAATAATCTCATGGTTTTGTTCCACCAACAGTTCAGTAGGTGGTCCCTTTGGTGGTGGTGGAATAAATCGGAGCAAGGCTATAATGTAGAAAATGTTGCTGTCCGGCACCACTACCGAGTGTCGACTATCCCACCTGATTAACACAAAACAAACAAAAGTAGAAAGAGTTAATCAATTGGGGTGGTGGTGGTGGTGGTGGTCCTTAATTATCACAACATAATAAGTAGGTACTTTATGTTAAAAAATTGGATGAGATGAATGTGTGTGATGATAAGTGTAATGCATTGATGATGGATTGCGCATGACTTGAAGCAGTAGCAGATGGGGGAAGGTGGGGTGAGGGAGGGGACCCTTAAAAGGAACCAAATTGTAATCCCCAGAAAAGGAGCACCACAACACATTGAATCCCTGTGTGTGTGGAACCAGAAGATGGATTTTGTTTTGTCTGTCAGAAATCAAATCTCGTTTCTAGAGTCCATACAAAGACCGGTGTCGCTGTAATCCGGTTGGCTAATAAATATCCTTGTCCATTCCAAATGCCAACACTGACCATCAAGGATACGTTCTTCCCATCGAATGAATGAATTAATGCTCAAAATCAATCCCAATCCCCTTCTCTCAGATCCACACACCATCCCCTTTAATTACAAACTCTGCACAATAATACTACTACCACTTTCATGCACACTCTACCCACACTAACCCTTGTAATTTTAGGGTCAAAATATTTAATTTACAATACCCTTTTTATTTATTTATTATTATTATATGTACAGTCTAAAAACATCAACAGAAAAATAATTAAAATATTGAAATATTGGTGTTTTGTTGAGAACTGATCTGAGTCTTTGTCAGTGAAGATTTCCAACCAAAGACAGACAAAATGTAAAAACTGAAGTAAAAAATTGAACCCATGCACCCCCTTAGGAGGGTGTCCGAAGCAAAGGAACAAAATGAAGTTGAAGGTATTTGAAGAAGTAGGGAACAGAGAAAATAAAGAAATAGAAAAGGGTGATGGTAATATAAAACTACTACTAATACTGTACGGAGAGAGGCAGAGGAAGAAAGGTACGAGCGCAGTATGATGAAACAGCTGAGCTGAGGTTACCTTACGACCAAAAGATGGGGATGGAAGTAGGTCCCACCATGGCTTGACCCTTTGAGTGGAATATATCAGACCCACCCTCAAGATCTTAACCACCCCCAGTTTCAATTTCGTGGTCCAAACACACCACATACCCAATACAACACAAGGCAAACAAATTAAGGACTCAGGTGACTCAGATACGTGGCTTACAGGTCACACTGGGTGCCCCTGTGGGACCCTTGTCCCCTACCTCTTGCGTGTCAACCCAGTAGAACACTGTCACACTTCATTCATTTATACCACAACCTCATCATGAAATGAGGGGTTAAATATATTGAAAAGTTATCTTATTCTTAACAGTAATTTGTGATGAGATGATGATAAAAGCAATTGATTCATGTGAAGGTGAAGGTGAAGATGAGACACAACCAACCAACCCAACAAACGCATTAAAATTAGAGACTGACGTGAATGTAATGTAGCTAGTAGCTTAGCTTGTTATCCCCTCAAACAAAGGTAAGGAAAGATTTTGCCAAATCTGGGGTGTGTAAGTAATTAATGCTGAAATAAATATTTGTGGGTGGTGAAATTGAAGGAAACGAAAGGAACTGATAAAGAATATAAAATGAAATGGATATTTATGAAAAATCCAAGGTGAGTGAGAGAGGCATATAAAGTTGATGGTTGTAGATTTACTTGGATCGCAATAGAGGGTAGACTAGGATGGGGCCACCAACACCGTGCTTGAGAATTTTCTTGAAGACTTCACGGTCGAATTCAGCGATGTGGGACTTGGAGACGAACAGGTTCAGCCATGGGTGGGGTGCGTCCCAGATGCCGTTGGCTTTTGCATCCTCCTCCACACGCTTCACACGTAGGAGGAAGTCCATGTAGGTGAGGTCCAGGGAGAATTTTAGACCCTCCACGAATCGTAGTCGTCCAAGTAATCTATCCACCTCCTGAAAAAAAAAAAAAAAGATATATTATTTTTGTAGAGATTCCAGAAAATGATGGGTAATTGGGCATTTTGGGAAGTGTGGGGACCGTAACGTCAGCGAGATCTGAATGATGAGAGCAATGGAGCAGGCAGTGATGTTAGATGACCGTTTTAGCCTTACCCACAAAGGAAGTGTAGATTGCCATTTTATGCTAATTGCTAAGGTATCAACCCGCGGAAGGTACAGTCCCCTTTGGTAATTTAAAACGCAAAACATAGGCCATTTTAGGCGAGGTTGTGTGTCAGAAAATCCAATGGAAGATACATGATGACCGAATAGTCAGTTTTCACCAAAACCATTGCCATTTTCATGGAACAATACAAAATCAAATTATCACCACCAAATTTTTTTAAAAACTTAAACAAAATAAATAACCCAAGTGAAATGTGACGTTATCTATGAACCTCGTGGCAGACAGGAATTAAATAACCCATCCTCCCTCCACTTAACTTCGTACATGTGTAGGTGAAAATCTGGGTATATTGACTTTTTACCAGGGACCCACTCAGGCTAACTTCATTTTAAATTATTATTATTATTATTATTTTTTTAATTTACCTAAGGTTACTTACTTTCACTACTATGTTCAAGTCTTTTATTTTTAAAGTAAGCGAGCCGCTAGGTCAAAACTGACCCATCAACGGTGCCCCGGCGTGTACTGTGCCCGACCCGTACAATCCCCGATAAAAGACAAAAATCTCAAACGCCAGCTAGAGAGTGTGTACACACATCACATCCTGCTCAATAATGAAACCCCAAAAATACCAAAATTCATATAAATTTAAATATTAATTACCATGTTAACGGCGGAAGCGTGGTCTTCGTCACGGTAATGAAGCGCGAGTTCTAAACAATACAGAACCGGGCCCGCGCTCGCAGGGAGGCGAGCCGGGTCGAAGCGTTGGTTTGGGCCCGTGGGTACAGTGGGCCACCCGTTGCAAGGGTCGTCACTGTTCACCAAAACGAATCCTTCCACGTAGTCAAAACCGTAACCCTCTCTCAGAGTCACCAGCCACTCTGCGTCTCTAGTGAAATCCTCAAATTCTGAGTACACCACTCTTATCCATCTCACCTAATAATAATGATTAAAAATTAAAATTTATGTTAGGAATATCAAATATTAATTATTAATATTTTAGTTGTGCGAGTGTTTATTAGCGTACCATGTCGGGAGCTGGTTGAACTGCCACCCGGGCTCGGGTTATGATACCGAACTGGCCCAGCCCGCCGAGAGTTGCGAAAAAAAGTTCTGAATTTTGAGTTTCGGAGCAGACTAAGGTTTCGCCTTTTCCGGTGACGACTTCCAATTCCGCTACGTTGGACGTCTGCGGGCCGTAGCGGAAGGCCTGGCCGCTGACGCCGGCGTTGGAGAGCGTGCCGCCGACGGTTAAGCCGAGGTAATCGGTCCACGAGCGCGGTGCTAGACGGAACTCCGAAACGCAGCGTCTGAGAACCTCTTCCCATAATGCCCCTCCAGAAACGTCCACGTATAGGGAGCCGTCAAGGGAAAGGAGCGTGAGGCGGTTCTCCATGGCGCGCATGTCGAGGACGAGCCCGTTCTCTGCCATGGCCTGACCGTTGATGGAGTGCCCGTTGCCGCGCGCCGCCACCGTGAGGTGGGCTGTGCGCGCTGCGGCCTTCACCGCCTTGACGACGTCGACGGAAACGGCGGGGCGTATCACCGCCAACGGGTTCGCGGATTTCATCCCGCCGAAGTCCTTTCCGGCGCCGGCGGTGGAGCCGAAGTGGAACGAACCTTCGACGCCCAAAACGTCGTCGTTTGGCATGGATTCCGTGTCATTTCCGTGCACGAAGTGCTCTAAGTAAGCTATCATGGTGAGAGATTTATAATCTTTTTTTTTTCTCTCTTTTGAAAGTAGCGTTTGAGTTTGATGAGGCTTTGAGAGTTTTTGAGTGTTGTGTGCGTGCTCCGGCGCAGTTGGGCTTTATATAGCGGCCGCTTTGGATTTACTTGGAATTTTCTTGTCCTAAAGAAAAGCCATTTCGTTATTATTTTATTTTTTTTGCGAATCTAGAAAATTAAGGAAATTAGAAGGTTTTTAAATTTTGCCATTTATTGGTTTTCTTTTGGCGTTTATCGAAATTAATTAGTACAAAAGTGATTATGGAGATGTGACGACAGAATTAATTTTAAAGACATTCTTAATCTAAAAACCTCTGATTTATTTATTTATTTATTTTCCGTCATAGAATATTATCATTGTAAGAGCCTACATGGAACTTCTTTTAGTGTATTTTATTTTTGTATACATCGCAAATCAAACCTAACGTCACGTGTATAAAAGGGTCAAAGATGTTTAACACCACTTTAAACAGTGCATACATTCTTAAAGGGTGAAGAGAGAGATAAAAAAAACAAAGAAAGAAAAAGAAATGGATAATCAAAATAGAAACATACTAAATCATACATAATTTTACTGTGAATTAAAAATATTTTAACTAATACTGTAGTAAAGAAAACATAAATAATTTTACTATTTTGAAAATATTTATTAGTTTATCTCCGATGAAATTATGGTATGATCACTCTCTTAATTGAAGTGTTGAGGCCATAATCATGTCTATATCAACTGTCTGACACTGTAATGATAATAATTATTGTGAAAAATGAAATTCTCTTACATGTTTTTGTAGGGTTTATTACTGTTAAAAAGGAGGCTGCACAAGAATTAAGAATCGGTTGCATTAACCAAATATAGAATATCGCATATGACATGTGTTAAGACGTCATGTAGGAGATAGAACAGAAGCATATCTAAAAAATATTTTTTCACAAGAGTGAATTAAACACACTCATTCTAATATCATATAATTGGAGTTTATCTGATTTTTATGTCACCACTATTACAAATTTTATATTCTTATGCAAACGAATATATTCAAAACTTGGTTAATCATTGTCCTTTAGGACTAAACATTCAATGTTCCATAAATACTTATCAAATCTTATTTATGTATATTAACTTTAAGAAATTTTATCAAAACATGTTAAAATTTATAAAATATAATAATATATAGAAGACGGGTTTTTTAAGAATTTACAAAATACATAACGTGCCACTTTTATTCAATTTTATTTTATATTATTGTGGAAAATTACTTAATTATCATTAGCTTTACGAAAGTTATTAGTAATTCATATAAAAATTATATACATTTTTGTTTCAAGGTCCAAGAAAAATGATATCAATATAGATCCAAAGATACATATTGCTAAAGTTGTCTCTCACTTTCATTTTTATTAAAAATGTATTGAGACTAATATTTGACTTATAGAAAAATTTATATAAAATAATAGCTTAATATAATTAAGATGGTTCATTCAATCTATTCCATAAATTTGATTAAAAAATCTCTTTAATTTCTCATCACCTAATATCTTAATCTGTATTATTAGAGTATTGTAATGTTAATGTAATTTTTTTTATTAATAAATCTTAAAATTTAGCATCACAAATTAAACACTAAGTTAGATTACCATCTCAATTATTTGTCATTTTGTAATATAATTATAAACAAATATATCTACTACATTCACAACTCATTCAAACCATCAAATAAAACTCACTTATTTCATTTTATCACTTCCACATCATTCTTATAAGCATATATTATATGAAAAAACTTGGTAAAAATGTTCATCTAAATCAACAAATATAAATAATTAAAATAATAAATATAAATAATTGAAATAGAGGAATGTCATTTTAACACAATATTCTCCTTGACTGACATTCTTCACTCGAAAATAGGAAATTTAATTACTTTCCTTCACTCAAGCCATGAAATGTTGTTTGAACGACATATTTTGTTGTTTAAGCAATATACTTAATTTTTTTAGTGTTATAGATTTTGGAAAGAGAGATTTTTGGTGAATTGTCTTTTATTTGAAAGATAAGTCATCCAAAAGTTTCAAATGAGGAAATTACTCAAACAACCATTTGTAACTTGAGTGATGACCAATATCGCTTGAACAATCTATTTCACAATTAAACAATATAGTCTAATATAACAATAACAACCATCACTTACGTGACATACATGATTATATAAACTACATTTTAATTTATTTGAATTGAATTAAGACAAGTTCTATTCTTATTTTTAAATGCTTCTTCTATAAAAATAATATATATATATATATCAATTCAATTGACTTAAAATAATAAATTCTTTCAACTTTTATAATAACAATTATAAATTTAATATAATCATCATATAGTTAATTAATTAATTAATTGGGTATCCATCGAAAACCCGCATCATAATTAACATAGGATTTTTAAAATTTCAAATAAATTCCAATTATGAACTTTAATTAACTTATTTTTATGTCAAAATAGTTCTTAAAGGCAAATAATATGAAAGAAACAAAAATTATAGGAGAGTCTCAGTTTACATATAAGGAATCTAATTCAAGAACTAAATACATTATTATAGAATTAGACCAATCAAAATTTATCTTTTCTTTTATCAGATTGCAGATGCGAAATTAATCCCAATCCACGTATATAAAATAAAAATAGAGGTCAAATTAAGAAAAAAAAATCATTTTAATGAAAAATTTAATTGGATATTTTCAACCTAAATGCCAAAGTCATATTTGGAAAATTATCTCAATTTAGAATTTTTTGACAAAGGAAGTTTTAGAGAAATTAATATTTAAAGAAATAAAAAAATTATTTATTTTTTTTTATTTACACTACAAGAAAATCTTGAGATAAAAACCAATTTTAGAAAATTAAAAATAATTAGTTGCTAGAGTGACTAAATTAGAAACCATTTTAGATACTAAAAAAAAATTGGTTTCTACATTAGTTTCTATTATTGTTAAATGATTTCTAAATTGGTATCTAATTAGCAATCAAGGTTTTTCTACCAAATTTAGAATATAAATAATTGGTAGTTAAAACCTTGATAGCTAATTAAATTTATAAACTATTTAACAATAATAGAAACTAATTTAGAAATCAAAGTTTTTTTTAGTTTTTAAAATGGTCTCTAATTTAGCCACAATAACAACTAATTATTTTTGGCCTCTAAAATTAGTTTCTATTTCATGATTTTATTGTAAGTGTTATAACCTTTAACATAATATATTTATACTTTATTTATTTAAATTTTTTCTTTCTAAACTTGTAAAAACTGTTACTTACAAAGCAATAAGGTAATTCATCTTATAACATGCTGATATATAATTTTCTTTCGTCTTTCTTATGTATATATTTTAAAAATATATCCCAAAATATAAAGTATACACTTTGCTAGGAATAAATTCCTTTATGAAAGAATAAATAAGTAAAATAAGAAAATAAAGTACAACTATTAATGATCCAAGTTAACTCATTTCACTAACATTATTATATGAATAAAATATATGGATGGTTTAAACTTATACCAATATTAATTAATGATGAATATCTGTTAAATTCATCTTCTCTTAAATGATAAAACATTTTCGATCTCGATACTTAATTAAAAAAAACAATTAATATTAGAATGTACAATTAATTAATAAATTATAATTATAATCAAAGAAGATAAGAAACATGTGTTACTTTATATAAGCAAGTGTAGAAGAAACCACGAATATCTGAAATATTAATTTAAATTAAAGTATATTTATTTTTTTTACTTTACGAATTTTGTTCAATGTTACTTTTTAGTATTCTAGTTAAAGTTAAAAATATATTTTCCAGTAAAAGATAATGTTTAAGGGTGAAAATTCTTCTTTTTACCCTTTTCATAGGGCTAGTACCTTAGTCTTAGGGGCCCCTTAGTCAAGTCTTTATCTGGTCCCTTAGAGGGTCCGTAACGGATAAGACAATAAATTCAATCCCGTTACTCTTGTCCCGTGTCTTTAATTTTAACAAAAAGGATGGTGCCCTCAAAATATTTGTCACTTAATAATCTCTTAGAAAATCAATTTAATTGTTAAATTAAGTGATATGACATCATGATTATATAATTTTAGGGGAAAACTTCATTATGATATATGTTAATTTTTTTGATAATTAAGTATTTATAAGTAATTAATCAATAATCAATCACTAAAAGAAAAATCATGAAATAAAAACCAATTTTTAGAGATCAAAATAATTAGTTGCAATAGTAACTAAAATAATTAACTACCAATTATTTAGTTTTTAAATTTGGTAACAAAAATATTAGTTGCTAAGTAGATACCAATTTAGAAACTATTTAGCAATAATAGAAACTAATTTAGAAACCAAATTTTCTTTTAGTTTATAAAATGGTCTCTCATTTAGTTACTATTGCAACTAGTTATTTTAGTATCTAAAAATTGATCTTTATTTCATGATTTTCTTACATTGAATATTTACTCTTATTCAACCGAAATTATGCATTAAAATATATTTTATTGATGAAGTATAAAAAAATTAACTTTATAAAATATGTAACAATAAAAAAGTCAAATTCAACTAATGAATTAATGCAATTCAATAAAATAAAAAGTAAAGGACTATTTTTTTTTTCCTTTTTAAAAACTAAAGACCAATGTTATTTTGTCATTTTACTTTATCAAATTAAATTATTCGATTAGCTTTTTTTTTCACTCGATACAAGTGGTGAATATGTATCGAATCAATACTATGTAATAATATTAATTTGTTTAAAACGATTTACTAATCAATCTTACTTTTTAACATTTTCAACTCGATCCTCAAACCTTCAAGTTTATGAGGAAGTTGACTCTCCAAAACTTTTTCCCTCTCAAACAAACTCCTTCTCCAAGTTAAATTTCACTCCCAAACCCTGTTAATCCAATCCCCAAACTCAACCAACTTAGAACTAGAGGAAATAATCAAGGAACACAACCTCGGAAAAACGCTCTTCAAATCACCACAATCCACTATATTATCTTCCCAAAAACTAATTTTCTTCCCGTTACCAATCTTCTACTTGAAACGATCTTAAACCTGCTTCCCGACTCTCCAAAACCCAAACCTCCTTCAAGTCTTTCCAACAAAGAGACACCTTATTATTATTCCCTCGCTCTCTCAAACTTTTCCAACTCCGTATTTAGACTAAAGGTTATCCTTCCACAAGTCGCCCTTATCTGTCCCAAAACGCCAAATCCATTTGCCTAATAAAACTACATGAAAACTCTTAAACCAAGAATCTCAAGGTTGCTAGTCTCACAAGACTCGCAAACATTTTTCCAAGAAGCCGAAGCCATCTTCCTCCCTTTAGACTTCCACCCCCATTAAAAATTTCTCTTAATTCTCTCTATCTTCTTTAACACCACAATAGGCATTTTGTATAAAGACAAAAATAATAATAATAACAGAATAGATGAAAGCACAAACTTAATCAGCCAAATCCTCTCGGTCATAGAAAGAAGACTACCTTTCCACCTGCCCAGTCTAGTCTTTAATCTTTCAACCACGCCACCCCAAAAAACACCTTTCTTATGACATTCCCCTACCATCATACCCAAGTACTTAAAAGGAGTTGTCATCACCTCACAATTAAGAATAGCCGCAAAGCACTGAATTGTAACCTGATCGATCCCCTACCCACTAATTCTACTCTTCAAGAAATTCATCTTAAGATCAAAAGATAATTCAAAACAATTCAACACCACCTTAATGTTAAACACATTATTGGTATTAGCTTCACAAAAGAATAGGGTATCATCTGCATAACGTAACATGTTTACCTTAACTTTCTTATCCCCTATCTCCAAACTATCAATAATTTTTTTCTCAACGACCATCCTTGACATGTCTGTCAAACCTTCAGCCGTAATAAGAAACAAAAATGTTGCTAATGGATCCCCTTGGCGCAACCTCCTCATTGGAATAAACTCCTTAGAAGGACTTTCATTCACTAGCACTAACACCGAGGCAGATTCTAAACAAGACTTTATCCATTTGTCACAAAAACTAACTCTTCAAAACATATAGTAGATAAACTTCCAACTTATAAAGTCATAAGTCTTCTCATAGTAAACCTTATACTTGAGAAAAAAGGAAAAAATAACTTAAAAAAGTATAAGTATATTTTTATTTTCAAGTAGTAATATTAGTTTTTTTCACTGATACGTTTCCCATTAGCAATTTATTGTAACTTAAAAGGATAAGAAAATTGGGAAAAATACATATTGAGAGAAAAAAAAGAATGAAAGAATTATTAAGATTAGTAAAGATTAATATTGAAAATGGTGTTTGATATTGGTATTCACACAATGATGCTCAATAAAAGTAAAATTATATTAGGAAAAGAAAGAAAAGAATGGAAATGAGTAAAAAATGTATGGAAATTTTAAAGTAGATTTGATTGATAGTGATATAATAAATGAAGTTGTATATTAATATATTTAGAAATAATTTAGTGTAAAATATAAATTTGCGATATAAATTAAAGTTGAAATATTTTTAAGTTAAAATAAAAATTATTATAAACAAAAAATTATATTTCAATATATTAAAATAAATAATCAAAACGTAATTTTTTTTATAATATACAATATATATCAAGAAAATATTTATTTTATTTTATTAATTATTTTAATATTTTTATTTTAACATACCATTTTGCAATACTAAAATAGATATGGAATTAAAGTAAATTAAGGACAAGAAAGTGGTCTTTCAAATTCAACTAATATGCATGCCGAAAAAATTCCACAGATATATCTTACACTGGATGAAAAATATATGATATTAATTGCTAAATATTATCAGTTTTCTTTGAAGAAACACACAAAGTTTATTTTCCCAAAAGGCACAAAAGAAACACATATTTTTTAATATACTTTTTTATTAGAGAAAAAAACAATAAATTTAAAATATTTTAGAGATGTTCTGAACGTATTACAACTAACAAGTTATGATTCCTTAAATTTGGATCAGATTTGTTAATATAGTTATTAGTTGTTAATTAATCAACACATCTTCGTTGAAAAATGAAGTTTATTTTTTTTATTTATTTCCATATATGTTGAATATAAGGCACATCAGTGTTCGAATTCTTGTTTAATCATGATGTGTCATTATAGTAGGCAAATTGATGGATCAGCATCTAATTAGATTGCATCAATTGAAAACAAATAAAACTATTTGACATTCTTATCTTATCATATAATAGCAAAAAATAAATAAATTTCAAATCAGTCTATTTTTTAATAGATTTTCTTGTAGCAAGTTGGAATGGCATGTCGACCTAAAAATGAGATTAGAAAAGTATAAACACGTGTAATCATAATTTTTAAGAAATATTTAGTGAATAAATCATGTGTTTTTATAAATGTCAACACCATTTTCTAGTTGATTAGTCTCTCCAAAATTATATAATTTATTTTTGGATTAGACTTTTAATTGATTAGGTTGATGATATGACTTTTCCTTGACACATGGGAATCACATTATGACTTTTCAACCAAAGTCGATATAATTTTTTCACACATCATTCAAACTAATTTTAAAATTCTATGTAATTTTCTGCCTTCTTTTTTATTAAGATTTTTGTTTTGTTTAAAGTGTATATCTTATAAATCTACTTTTTTATACATATAAACATAGTGATAAGAATCTCTATCTATGATTAAAATAACATTAAACAATGTAATGAAAAAGTATGACCTTTAATATAATATTATCTATTTTATATATATACATACAAATATAGTATCAAAATTTGCTATAATTATTTCTAAATTTTTATCTTAAAAAATCATAATTAGTAGTGAATTCAGGATGTTTGTAATAATAAAGTTGAAGATCCCAAATCAATTAGAGACATTTCATTGTATATAAGTGAGTGCAAATCTCACCCCATGAGTCGGTTTTATGGAATTGAGTTAGGTTTAAAGTTTATTTCGTAATATGGTATCAGAGTCATTTCAAGCTTATTCCGGTGAGTGTTTGTTGGTCTTATCAGACTACCCGCTATCGGGCCGTTATCCTCACATCTAAATATTCAACAATGCAAAACTTATATAAGTCAAAGATTCATTGCATAAATTTAATACAAATATATAATAAGATTATGCAAATCGTGATAAAAGTTAGACTTAAGTTAAGTTTGATTAGATGAACATTAAAATTATCACGCGTGATTAGCTTGGCAATTAAAAATTTCTCTTAAATTTTTCGAAAATAAATAGTCAATATATACTATATAGACAAAAGTCAATAATATTCGTTGATTGGGACTCAATTAAATATTCGTAGGTCCACTTTTTACCAAAAAAATATTCGTAGGTCCACAACCTTTGACATAAGTTCCTATGTACTTCCACACCCTTAATTTAATTTCATATTATTATTGTTTTTGAAGATATAGAAGAATTTTAAAAGAAATGTTAAGATTTTGATATGATGCTTAAAAATTTGATATCTTATTGATTATGAAAATCTTATGAATTTTCATATTATGACCGAAATAAGTATATTAGCAACATTATTTTCAATAAAAATAAAATAAAATATAAAGAGTTTTGCTTTCTCTTTGCTATCAACTCTTTTATATCATCTATACTTGTCTAAGATAAGAAGGAATGAGAAAAGATTCTTTTATTTTTTTTTACCCTTTTTCAATTCTTATTTTGGTTTATATACTAACTATTGATTATTCTATGCTTTGGGACAGTTTCTTGATAGGTTTGAATGTTATTATGTTCAATCTTAAATTGGAAAATGTTTCAGAATAAGGGGAGACTAAAAACTTTTTAGTTTGGACTTTGGATGAGTATAAGTTAATAAAAATTTCATAACTTTGGTTCTACTCACCAAATTATCGGAGACTAGTTTTTTTTGGAAAAAAAATATTTAAAAAGCTTTTGTTTCAACTTTGAAATCACCCTAAATGTTTTAAAATGAATTATTTATGAACGTTATAACTTTTTACTCTCGTTTAAAATTTTACATGAAGGATGATATATATATATATATATATATATATATATATATATATATATATATATATATATATATATATATATATATATATATTTTATTTATTT
>Ga0123342_1002158_pt1 | contig 32944 bp, 22 predicted proteins | sample Turbeawhitnodule_FD_89960 | JGI IMG/M metagenome (GOLD analysis project Ga0123342, IMG submission 89960) | Root nodule microbial communities of legume samples collected from Mexico - Turtle bean Mexico white nodule | ecosystem: Host-associated > Plants > Roots > Nodule | place: Mexico: Nepantla... | reverse complement strand
CTTCCATTTCAATAACATTGGATGCCACCTTAGAAGAACTTTCATCCATTTTTTCATAATTATAATCTTCCCCATCATCTGCATATATTAAAACAATGACAATTAATTAATTCATTTTTCATAAAAATAATACAATAAAAATAAGATAACTTTTGGCTCAATTGAAGGCTTGTTCATGGGTAACTTCTAAAATTGTTTCTCCTTTTCTGACTGGTGTCTTGTGGGTTTTTGTGGGATGTTGGGTTGGTGGATAAGAGTTGTGGTTCTTTTTGCCCCTTTTATGGTTGCAGTGAGTTTGTATTGGGTTTGTTTTGAGTTTTTACGGGTTTGTACGGATTTTTTAGTGGTAGATTTTTTTTTACATTGCCCTGCTGCTACTAAGTGCCAATTTTATTTTCTTGCGGGGCGCGCGGGTTGCGGACTAATGCGAAACGGACTAATGCGAGTTAGCGGGTTGAAAAAGTCAGCCCGTCCCGCGTTTTTTACCAGCGGGCCAGCCCGCACGACCCGCCCCGCTTTGCCATCCCTAATTATATTATTAAAAACAATGTGAAATATATATTATTTATGATTCACAGGTCAACAAAACTTTTTTATAATAGTAATAGACAGAGATTAGATTTTTCAATTTCCTTCTTTCTTCTTTAAACTAGTCACGTTTTACTTTGTTGCTTGTGCTCACAAATCACAATGCAATTCATACACTGCGCCGTCTCCGACTAAGTCTCCCTTCACACGCATCTGCATGCTGCCATCACTCATTTCTTCGTCTCAGTCAGTGCAGAAAATTTTCAGCGCAACAGAATCATGATTACCAAGTCCAAAAATAATCTAAAACTCTTCCTCTTTTGCACCCTTGTGCTCACCGTTACAGAAATATCTGCTTCCGTCTTCAACAACGTTAGCTGCACCAGCAACCACACTTTCACTCCAAACTCCACCTTCAACGCCAACCTCAACACCCTTCTCTCTTACCTTTCCTCCAACGTCACCAACGACACTAGATTCTTCAACACAACGTCAGGGGAGGATTCGGACACCGTCTATGGCCTCTACATGTGCCGTGGAGACGTCCCGTTTGCTCTATGCAGAGAGTGTGTGGGTTTTGCGACACAAACCATAGCCTCGTCGTGTCCCACATCGAAAGAGGCTGTGATTTGGTACAACGAGTGTTTGTTGCGCTACTCTTATAGGTTCTTCTTCTCCAAAATGGAAGAGTGGCCGAGGCACCAGGTCAATATCCCGTTGGGGGATCCTGTTGTTTTGCACAGTAGTGGATTCTACGATGCTTTAAGGTCCATTTTTGATGAACTTCCAAATCAAGCAGCACTGGCTCTTAAAGGGTCTAATAATCCTTATGCCGTTAAGCAAGAAAACGCTTCTGCGAGTATTACCGTCTATGGCCTCGCTCAGTGCACACCAGACTTGGCGGCCGGAGATTGCAGACGGTGTATCGCCGATGCGGCGGCGGAATTCGCAGTGTCTTGTTGTGGAGGGACCATAGGGGCAAGTATTCTGTTTCCCAGTTGCATCGTTAGGTATGAAACGTATCCGTTTTATCAGCATTCAGGAACCTCCGCGCCAACAATGATTAAGGGTAAATTTGTTTTCTTTTGTTTCTCCAATGAAAATGTAAATTCTTTGGTTTAAAGGATAGGAGAGAGAGAAAGGTTTTAGTGGAAAGAATCAAAGTTTTAATTTGCAACCAATCACAGTTTAGTCACAATCCTTGAAATTCAAGAATAGAGATCAATGTGGTCAATGTTACTGTAAATATTGCAGTGGCCATCATTCACATATTTCGATGTTGCCTTATAAGTTGGAAAGAATAAGAGAGCAAAGAAAGCAAAAGATTTTAATTAGAGAAGGAAAAAAATACTTTACTTATTTGATTTCTAATATAACAATCAGAAGTTTTAATTAAAGCACCTGAACTGAGACAGACAACTCTTCATAAATTGCGGGATAAGATTTGTTTGGTGACAGCAAGCATGAATAATGAACAGTGACTTCAAATAATTAGCATATTTGTCGAATATGTGCTGTATTCAGATTGATGATTAGTTTATTTATTTTTTTCTACAAAAGAAAAGTTGAAATGTTGTTGATGGTGTGTGGTTTGTCAATATGACACGTTTTGACAGGTTCTGGAAATATTCGCACTGAAGTGATTGTGATAGTGGTTGTCTTGGTTGCCCTTTTGGTAATCTTTTTTTGCTTTGGCTACTACGGTTTCATCTGGATAAAAGGGAGAAAGAAACGCAAGGCCAGCGACCACAGAGAAAACTGTAATCTCAATAAACCTATTATCATCTTCAACATTTGAGCTTAGTAGAAAAGCCTCTAGTTTTTTTATTTTATAAATTACATGTACTTGCTTTGAGTATTTCTAGTAACTGCTCTGTGAATTGTAATGCAGTTGGGGAAGAAATCAGTGTGTTGGAGTCCCTGGAATTTGATTTTGCTACAATTGAAGCAGCAACAAACAAGTTTTCTGAAGAGCGCAGGATTGGCAAAGGGGGTTACGGAGAAGTCTACAAGGTAACACAAATGCGATGATTATTGTGTCATCTATATTGTTTTCTTGTTCTATTATAATGGCATGTAATCATAGGGAATTCTTCCTAACGGAGAAGAAGTGGCTGTAAAGAGATTGTCAACAAATTCTAAGCAGGGAGAGGAGGAATTCAAGAATGAAGTGTTGTTAATTGCTAAACTTCAACACAAAAATTTGGTGAGGTTAATAGGATTTTGCCAAGAAGACAGAGAGAAAATACTTGTCTACGAATACGTGCCTAACAAAAGCCTTGATCACTTTTTATTTGGTATGACATTTCAGTTTTTGTTTCTACTCTGAGTTTTATATTGCAATTTTAATCGAATTTGAAATAAAAATTGATTTATACTTCTAATGTAGTTGACTAATGGTATTTTATAGATTCCCAAAAACGTAGAGTATTGACTTGGTCAGAGAGGTTTAAAATCATAAAAGGAATTGCAAGAGGAATTCTTTATCTTCATGAAGACTCTCGTCTTAAGATTATACACCGTGACATCAAACCAAGCAATGTTCTATTGGACAATGACATCAATCCAAAAATTTCCGATTTTGGCATGGCAAGGATGGTAGATACAAATCATATTCAAGGATGTACGAAAAGAGTTGTGGGTACATAGTAAGCTGCAAAACCTTGTCTCTTTCAAATGTAAATTCTTATTTATGTTCTTCGTTTATTTGTCATCATAAGAAACGTGATAGGTTCAGGTTAAATTAATGTTGAAAATGTGGATTGTGACCAAACACGTTATAAATGTGTATTATCTTCATGCTGATTGTTTTCTGCATTCTTTATTCTTTTTTTCAGCGGGTACATGTCTCCTGAATATGCCATGCATGGAAAATTTTCTGACAAGTCTGATGTGTTCAGTTTTGGAGTTATGACTCTTGAGATTATTAGTGGAAAGAAGAATTCTTGTTCTTTTGAATCACATCGTGTTGATGATCTTTTGAGTTATGTGAGTATTCAATTCTTATTTGTTCTGGTTCATTGTTGTTGTCAGAACCATAGTTTAAAAGAGAGAAACAAAAATTAATTTCAGGCATGGAACAACTGGAGGGATGAATCACCATTTGTGTTGTTGGATCCAGCTCTTGAAGAATCTTATTGTCCAAACGAAGTTGAAAAGTGTATACAGATTGGTTTATTGTGTGTGCAAGAAAATCCTGATGAGAGACCTATAATAGGAACCATCGTTTCATATCTTAACAACACTTCAGTTCAAGTTCCAATCCCTTTAGAGCCAGCGTTTTTCATGCATGGCAGAGTAAGAAGACATTCAACTGAACATCAACCATCATCAGGTTACTCCACCAATCATTCTTTCTCCTCCTCTGTAAATAAGATGTCTACTACCATATTCTTCCCTAGATAGTATTCTTATATGTTATATCAAATTAAATTGATTACATATTTCAGCTTAAGTTTTTCCTTCATAACAATTTGAAAAAGATATCACAGATTTTATGTTTTTCTTATTTATTTAATATTAATATTGAAAGATTATTAAGAGGATGTTGCAAAATTCTCCCCCTTCGGATGTAGCATAAGTTAAAATTTTAACTTGTGACACAAAATTATAATTTGCTTTTTTTACTGATTTTTTACAAGTAGTAATTGAAAAGGTTATCTAAAAGCTTTATCAGTTCATGGAAGGAAGTAACGAAATTAATTTGAGAGAAGATTGAGACTTTTAAAGGGAGAATAATAATGATTAATTATTGACAATAATTACAGAATTTACCCTAAAAAGACATTGGAACGAATTGATGGACATTGGAAAGAATTGAAGCAATAACATGAAGAAAATTCCAACTTAGGGCCCACAGTTTTAATGAAGCCACCTAGATCCTTGGATGAGGTTAGCACTTACACAACCTAATTTATTTTTAAAATGATTTTATTCTTTGATTAACTTGAGTGAATATTAACTCACTTGTCAAAACAAAATTTTATTGCATGTTTTCTCCATTTATAAGACTTGATTTTTTTTTATTGAGAAACATAATTAATCTCTCAGATTGATAGATGTTAAATTAATTAGAATTCTACATTTTACTCATTTTTTAATTTAAAGGAAAACTAAAAACATAATGTATTCAATATGCGTTTTGTTATGATTGAAAGGGAAAAGGAAAAAGGAAAGAATAAAGTTAAAAGGGTCCACGAGTATCATTAAATCACGTGAATGAATGAAATTATGGGTGGACCAATATTATTGAGACTTGTAAGATATTTAGATGAGGTGAAATTGAATCCACTCAATTTAAAAGGGACCTATTAACTAAAGAATAGAAAAAATTATAAACTATGGAATTTAATTACAACCTTAAAAATAATTAATTATACATAAAAAGCTCTAAATTCAAGAAAAAATTGACACTAATACCGAATGATGTTGACAAATCTCCTACTAAAAAAGTTCAACTTTATACACTTAATTTATACTATTTATTAAAGATAACTTTTCAATAAAATTATAATAATTTATTACTTTTTTTCTGTTGATAAAAAAATAATTTATCTCTTCTTCTTTTTTTATCTAAAGTCAAAGATAATATTGGATTTATACCTTTTAAAGTGGAGAGTTTATACTTCATTTTTTCAATTAGTTGACAAGTTGACGAAAAATTAGACATTCGTTTATTCTTTTAATTATGAAATTAATTATATTATATTTTTTTTGTTGATCTTTAAATTGTTCGATCAACTTCTTTTTATAAAAAGTTTTAAAATAAAATAAATAAATAAATGAAATGAATTTACTCTTAAGTTAAAACTAGTATATATATATATATATATATATATATAGTTAAAGAAATTTAAAAAATACTATATAAAACAATTTTTAAAAATTAACTTATATATAAAATAATTTTAAGATATGTAAAAGTTCATTTTTTTAATCTATATGTCCTCATGAATAAACTCAATTAAACATGTCTTTAGAGTAAATTGTTAAATTAAACATGCCTTTAGAGTGAATTTTTTTCTAGTGTAATCTGCTAATTTCAATTTAATTAAAATTTATTGTAATGTCATGGTCGAGTCTAATATTACGTTAATTGGTTGTTTGTCGATCTTGTTTTTAAGGTTTAATTTCATATAGCACAAATTTCGAATAATCAGTTTTTAATAAAGGATTGTATTTATTTGGAAGAAAGTCAATAACAAAATTCAACAAACAACGAGAAAAAGATATTAGTATATATATATAAAAGAAAGCACTAGGAAGTATATATAAAATAATTTAAATATAAAAATATTGATAATCTTAAACCTAGAATATACTTGTTAGTGTATATCAGAATTGTCTTTAATAGTTTGAAATAACTATATCAAAATTAACTCTAACCCAACTCATAAAAAATAATAATTTACGTTTATTATCGTTAATAAATTTAGTGACAGATTTTATTCATAAATCATTTATAAATATTATTCTAATCATGTTAAGCAAGGTTGCGGGTCGGAAAAGTGATAATGGCAGTACCTATTTTGTGTCTTCAATTATGTTTAACTATTTTGTCTCTTACATTATAAAGTTAACTACTATAATTATTAAGTGTATAAAAAATCATTAACTAAATATGTATTGTACATGCCTATAACGTCTATGTCGTCAAGCAAACTTAACTAAAAAATCATTTAATTTTTTGAATAAAATGATAAAAATACCTTTTTCTTATATCATTAATTAGTGGTTGTATCAAGTTATCAATGTATCATCTCACAATAATTGTAAATGTGAAATGATAAAAAGAAAATGCAAAAGTCGTGCATGGTGCTTCCCTGTATACTAACTTTCAAAAACATTAAGAGAAATAAGATAAGATAATTAGTAGAGCTGTATTCCCAAAACAAAATCTGGATGAGGACAGAAGAAAACCTTGACTTGCTTCATTGACTTGCCCTGCATCAAGAACAGTAAAACGCCACTTCTGGTCAATTTTATCGATTGAATCAGCAATCTAAGGCATTTTTTACAAAACAAACTAAATACAATAGTAACTGCTTCACGCCATGGCTGTTTGTCTCTTCTTCCTGTTTCTTATCTTTACCACTACCAACGCATCAGATGTCCCTATTTTCCTTCGCCAAAATTGTACAACCAACGAAACCTTCACCTCCAACACCACTTTCCAACTCAACCTCCGCACCCTCTTGTCTTCCCTATCTTCCAACGCCACCTCAAACACCGAATTTCGCAACGCCACCGTATCCGGCGGAAGCCCCTCCGACACAGTCTACGGTCTCTTCCTCTGCCGTGGCGACGTGCCCCCTCAGCTCTGTCAACAGTGTGTGCTGAACGCCACCCAAAGACTCGGCAATCAAAACACAGACTCATGCAAGTTTGCCAAAAGCGCTATCATTTGGTATGACGAATGTTTGGTTCGATATTCCAACAGGGACTTCTTCTCCACGGTGGACACAAGGCCCAGAATTCGTCTACGGAACACTGCCAACATTTCCCACACAAAAAGCTTCTTGCGTTTGTTGTACACCACCTTGAATGAAACCGCAGACGAGGCAGCGAATTCTAATGGTGCCAAGTTATACGCCACAAATCAAGCTAATATCTCTGCGTTTCAGACCCTCTATTGTCTCACTCAGTGCACACCGGATTTGTCACCCCAAGATTGCAGAAGCTGTCTGAGTGGTGTGATTGGTGATCTTTCATGGTGTTGTCCTGGAAGCCAAGGAGGAAGAGTTTTGTATCCAAGTTGTAACTTTAGGTACGAGCTGTATCCTTTCTATAGAATGGATTCCCCGGAACCTCAAGGAATTCCCAGTCCTACAAATTCTACTATCAAAAAAGGTAATGCCAAATTCTACAAATTCTTCCAACTGTTAGTGTTATGAATTTAAACTGGAACATCATGCGAATAACTGGTTTAGGTCAGACTAGGTTAACAAGGAAAAAAACACACTTATAGAAAATGTGGTAGATGTAATAAGAAAGTGTAAAAGAATGTTGTAATATATACACACACTCAAACAGTAAAAGAATACCTAAAAGATATTTTACTATTTAAGATAATACAAAAACTCATAATCATATTTTAATGGAAGTCGAATGAGTATATATATATTTGAAACAGGGTTTATTTATTTATTCATGTAATTAGAAGAAGAAAAGTGCAGTGAGGAGACAGAATAAAAGCATGTAGAATAGAACTCCTGAGTGTCAAAATATTCTTGCTGCAAGAGGTGGGCTTAGATAGACAAAAGTATCAGGTGAAGCAGTATTACATTACAATTCACTGAACTTAATGACCTGTTTTTCTGTCTTTAGGTGAAGCAGGAAAGAGAGGCATCTCATCAGAGATAGGAACTGTAACTTTTGTTTCAATTACTGTGACTGGGCTGTGGTGGGTATTTGGTACTTAAGTAAAAAAGAGCAAGAAAGAAGAATCATTTTCAACTTTCTGCAGATACGCAAAGAAAAAGTTTTGAAACAAAGAGAGCAGGACAGGACTATGCTTCTAATTCTACAGAGTGATCTTAACAAACAGAGTTTCGTATTCTGATGTAATTTGAATAGAATTAATCATATTATAGAGAGATCATATCCTACTTAATTTCGCATTTCGATGTAACTTGAAAAGAACCTTTTTAAATTAATTAGTCTTTTTAATTTTTCAGAGATGTAATTAAAGAGTGTTATCAGTACCACTTCCTCCCAAAAGTTTAAGGATATTTCTCACATGTTAAAAAATTACGGATTCCAGATATTTATTAGGTAACAGTTTTAAAATATTTGTTCTTTCTATTAGTAAATGTATTATTAAATATTTTCAAAGACAAGATAATTTATTAGAAGACATTATAAGATAAGATCACATATTTAAATATCTCATTCAAAAATGAAAATAAGAGTTATTTTTGGACAATTGTTTTTGAAAAAAAAAACTTAAATTCTTGTCCATACGAGAAAAAACAAAAATGTAAAGTTGTTTGTCGTTTGACTATTCTCTACTCTCCTAGTTGAAAGAGACGATCCAGAATAGAAGAAGATAACCACACATAAAGTCATGAAATCGATTACCATCGTCCATGTCAATTTATTTGTAAGCAGCCAAACTTGACTTGGGTATTTATCTACGAGTTTCCCCTGATTTTTTTTAAAACAGTCTTTTATAAATCAAAATTAACTTACATATAAACTATATAAATTAAAAATCTATAAAAAGAACCTTTTAAAATTAATTAGTCTTTTTTATTTTTCTCTTTTACAATAAGTTTATAAGAAACTTGTGGAAACTTGTTAGTTAACCAAATAACCAACCAATCCGTCGCTAATTAAGATATTTAACTGTCTTTGACTTCAGTTCACATCTGAGTGTTCTCGTTGCCATCTTTCTCAACAATTGATGCTTTATTTTTCGTCATTGCCAACGAAACCGAACCCTCATTTGTCTTCACATCACAATTATTTCCACCACCTATACTTAAAATGATTGGACATAGACTTTGTTTCTCTTGGTTTTGCAGGTGTTTGTAAATGTGGAAACTCTTTTATAATTGTGTTCACTTGATACACAATTCGTTGTCGTGTTGGTAGTCTTCAAATTCTTTGAAGTTCTGCCTCTCCTGTGTGTGCTCCGTCGGTCGGTAAGGGTACCTGCGATTGCACTCTGATGCTTAAGTCAGTTCTAGTGTTTTGTTTTGTTCTCTCAGGATATAAAAAACGTATATTTTCTCCTTTCAGAAGTTTTACTTATAGGTTGACTTGGGCCTCCACTTGTGTGTGCCAGATAATTAATTCACCAAGACGTGTGTAGTAGTCCTCAGATCGTGTGTAGTAGCTTCCTGATATTACGGGAGTGTACTTCGAAGTATGTCTTTAACTCATTCAACGTTAGTTATAAGTGTTTTCTTGCTACATATTTATTATGTTATATTATTAATTCATATTTTCGGTCGTCCGGGTTATTGTACAATTTTACTATTCAAACCCCTTCTCTTTGGTTATGTACGGATATCTTTGGTTATGTACGGATATCATATCACTGTCTACCCTGATCAAACTGCTAAAACAAAGTATTGCAAACATAAAATAGGAAAAACAATTGACGAATTGCAAATCTTTCTCCAAACGAGCATCACCAAGATGCCTCATTCCAACTACTTAGCAATTCCCTCAGTTTTCTTCTTCCTCTTTAGTTTCTTATTCTTTTCAACCAAAGCAACGCCAATATACAGTTCCCATGTCTGCACAGACTCTACCATAAACCAAACAAACACCATATTCCAAACCAACCTCAACCTCCTCCTCTCTTCCCTTTCTTCCAACGCCACTCAAGCCACCCAATTCTACAAAACAACAATTGCCGGCGAAACCCCCAACGCCGTCAAGGGCCTCTTCCTCTGCCGCGGAGACACCCTCGCCGCCGCGTGCCACGACTGCGTCACCGCCGCAGCAGCGGACCTAAAACGCCGGTGCCCGGTTGAGAAGGAGGCCATAATCTGGTACGACGTGTGCATGGTACGCTACTCCAACCAATACCTCAACAACATCGTACCAGGAGTGGACATGTCTGATTCCAAAAGCGTGACTAGCATTAACCTTGACCGATTCAACGAGTTGCTTGCGGGACTGCTGAATTCTCTGGCAACGAAAGCTAAGAATTCGGCAGATAAGAAATTTGCGACAGGGGAAGTGAACCTCACTAGTTCGGTGACCCTTTATGGGTTAGTGCAGTGCACGCCAGAGTTGTCCTTGTTCGATTGCAGGATGTGTTTTAGCAGCGCCATTGCGTATGTTCCGAATTGCTGTGATGGGAAACGAGGGGCAAGAGTGTTGCTTCCTGGATGCAATATCAGATATGAAGTGTATCCATTTTACAACAGCAGTAACACATTGGCCCCACCGGTTGTGAAGCCTCGTCCTTCAGGTACACTGCTAGTAAGTAGTATATTGTGCTTATTTGATTTTGAGTAGTGAATGAATGAATTGTGTTGATGTTTGCTCAGGACGGAGTGATGTTGAAGTGATTCTTACATTTGTTATCCCTATTGTTGCTGCGATGGTGCTTTTCACCTTTGGGATATGTAGTGTCATGAGAAAGCAAGCAAAGAGTGTGATAGAATTATGGAAGAAAACGGTAACAATACAATACTTGAATTCTTTTATTCCAATTTAGCTTCATGTTGTGGTCGATGCTGGGTGTTTGATTTTGGGGCTGAATAACAGAATTATTCTGAGGTGTAGATGCGACTGATGCTGCAAAGAATAGCAAAATAGATGGTAAGAATGAGTAGTTTAATTTGGAAGGGCGTAATGCAAGACAACCTTGATTATTCATATCAGATAGTTCAGTGTTTAGGAAGTTGTATTGGTAATCATCGTTTTTGTGTTCCGAATCCGTCGAAAAAACACATCATGCGGCTGCATCAGATGGTTTAACAGGGCGACTTGGCAATTGGTAGTGCAGATTAGTGAACCACGAGTTATTGGTACTTCTTACTGTTTCTATTTATATTAATTATTTATAAATATTTTATAAAAGGAAAATTTATCTATTAAATTATATTATAATGATTATTTATATCAATTTTTTAAATTAAAATTAAATAATTAAAAATTAATATAAGATTTTGTATATAATAATTTATGAGAATGGAACTTTTTAATCCAACCGTTAGTTTAGAAAATAAATCAATCAATATAAAACTAATACAATTTAATAAAATATTAGATTATAGAATAATTTATCACACACAACACACTTATACATTTCTGAACTGCAAGTGATCTTAATTATTGGTAGACGCCAAATTTGACCATGGATTCTTAGTCCGTTCCTTTGATTATTCTCACTTCTTTCTCCATCAAAACTATTAAAATCGCTATATTGCCATGAAAAAACCGATCGGTCTCACATCATTATAAACTTTGTAACATTGAAAATTTTGTACACTATTTGTAATTTTAATCAAACAGCCACTAATTAATTATTATTGGAAACACTGATATATGATAGGTAGAGAAAAAGACAACCATTGTAATTATTAATTTATTAACATGTTATATTTTTAACACACATAACTAACCTTGTAAAAATGCATATTTAAACTATGTTTTAATTTACAATTGGTTTTTTCTTATCAGCAAAGTAGTTTTTTTTTTTTAAATAAAAAACTTAGATAGTAGACATTATTATATAATTTTGACACCCAAGTCAAGCTAGCACTTCAAGACTTATCAGTTATGTGTCATCTTATTGAAAACTATTAAAAGAAAAAGAAAAATTATAAAAACATGAAACCAAACCCATATAGACAAATTAATGTGTGATATATTAACTGAGTTTGTGTTTTGATAAGAGTTAGATATTCAATTAATGACCACGTGAGTTCCACTTTTTATATTTTCTAAATCTTATTTTTTTCTTTAGATTATGTAATTCCCTTAGACGTTTTCATCTTAATTTTAATTTTCAGTCTTTTTATTCTATTATAATAAGTTATAGTCGGCCCCAAAATTTACTCTGGTTTATTTAAATTTATTTTAGAATAAGTCTCTTTTTTACTTTAAAATTTATTTATCTTGTTTTTTTATTGTTTCTGTAAATGTTTTAAGGTTTCGTACATTCAACCACGTCAAATATGTATTATTATTACTATTACTATTATTTAAAGATCAATTTAATCACGTGTTTTTTTAGCAAATTTAATTAAATTTATTTATTTATTTATTATTATTATTATTATTATTATTTAAAGATCAATTTTTTCTTTTTTTACTTTTTAGACATTCACTAACTAAATTAATTTCCTTTAGAAAAGATGTAATTTTAATTTTTTTTATATTTTTTTTGTAAAATATCATCACTCTTATAAATTTAGTCGACCGATAAAATATGTTTAATTTAAAAAGTTTTGACCATAAAATGTGGGAAAATTTTACAAACAAAATTGGTGGAATGATAATAATTAAATAACAAGATATATCGTGAAGCCAAATCTAAATTCATAACGCTAGCAAGTTTAAATATCTAATTGTCGATTTAACCATTCATTAAATTTTTACAATCGTTTATAAAATGGAAACCTAGTGATACTTTTAGATTTGCATCAAATCATTATTTTTTTTACTATTATTACAAAAAAGAAGTTTCACATTAATTGTTCATTGACTTGTGGCGAGCAAGTCTTTGTGGTTCTCCTGAGGTGAAGACTTCGCATTTCTCTCAGCAAACTCATCTTCATCGAAATGGACATGATGAAATATTAGGCGCAACAACAAAACCTGTTTCCAAAGAAGAACGAAACAATTCATTATTGTTTTACCTCTTCGATTCTCTCCGACATGTGCATCTTGAAATCGTGTTCAACCCAGTTGCTAATTCTCTCCCTGTTTGTGTTTCTAAACTTTGCAAGTGAAGCTGCAACATATAGCTCGCATGTCTGCACAGATGGATCCTTTTACCGACCCAACACAACATTCCAAAACAACTTGAACCTCCTCCTCTCATCTCTTGTCTCCAACGCCACCCTTCACGACGGTTTCTACCGCACCAAAATCTCACTCGGAGCCCCTGGAGAGATCAAGGGACTCTTCCTCTGCCGCGGCGATGTCACACCCTCCGTCTGTCACGACTGCGTCACCGCCGCAGCAAAAAACATCACTCAACGCTGCACCAACCAGACAGAGTCCATTATCTGGTACGACGAGTGCATGCTGCGCTACTCCAACAGTTCCGTCCTCAACAACATAGTCCCAGGGGTTAACTTATTAAACGTAGAAAGCGTCCCTGACTCGGACTACTTACAGTTCAACAATATTCTTGCCTCCACGTTGAATGATGCGAAACAAGAAGCTATCAGTTCGGGGAAAATGTTTTCTACAAAAGAAGCGAATGTCACGAGCTCAATGAAGATCTACACACTGGCGCAGTGCACTCCCGATTTGTCCACTTCTGAATGTAACACGTGCTTCTCAAGCGCCATCAGTTCCTTTCCAAACTGCTGTGACCGCAAACAAGGTGCACGGTCCCTGCTTCCGGGTTGTAATGTCAGATATGAATTGTACCCGTTTTACAATGTTTCCTCTGTCTCCACACAACCAGAGTTCTTCTCTCCATCTTCAGGTATCAAATGCAGTTACTTGGTTAATTTTTTGTTGCTGGGGTGTCTTAGAAAGTGATGAACCGTGCAGGGAAAGGCAGAATTTCGTTAATTGTGGCGATTGTTGTCCCAATTGTTGTTGCGGTTGTACTTCTCATTGTTGGCGTCTGCTTCTTACGTAAGAGGGCAAGTAATACATACCTTAGTTCTTTTCGCCAGGATTCAAGTAATCTCTCTTTCTCGGTCAAGGTGATTGTATCCTATAATTTGTTTCCATTGACTTTAATTTGGTTGCTGATTATTACTGTCTTTCTTGGTTGTGTAGTTGTGGATGATCTTACTGATGTGGAGTCCTTGCAATTTGACATGGCTACAGTTGAAGCTGCCACAAACAGATTCTCGGATGAAAACAAGATTGGCCGTGGCGGATTTGGGGTGGTTTATAAGGTGTGAAACGTTTTTGTGCTAAATTATGAGTACCACATAATTCATTTTAAGGTAAAGTAGTTAACTGGTCTATTCCAATGCTTGTTTTAGGGTGTCCTCTCTAATGGACAAGAGATAGCAGTGAAGAGGTTGTCAGTAACTTCCTTGCAGGGTGCAGTAGAGTTCAGGAATGAAGCTGCCCTTGTGGCCAAGCTTCAACATAGAAATTTAGTGAGATTATTGGGATTTTGCTTGGAGGGCCAGGAAAAGATTCTTATCTATGAATATATACCAAACAAAAGCCTTGATCACTTTCTATTTGGTATGTACTATTTCTACTGTGATTAATTTCCCTAAATAGACTGATATAATACCTCATAAGCAGAATCACTTCATTTATTCACATGATGGATGATACCTTTATCCTTATTAAACATCAGTCACGTTGAAGGAAGTTAATAGTTGTGTAATCGGAAATTTTAGTCACTTTCCTATTGCTAATATAGGTATTTCCTTTTTGCAAACATTGTAGACCCTGTCAAGCAAAGAGAGTTAAATTGGTCAAGACGCTACAACATTATAGTTGGTATTACTCGAGGAATTCTTTATTTACATGAAGATTCTCAACTTAGAATTATACATCGGGATATAAAAGCTAGTAACGTTTTACTAGATCAAAATATGAATCCAAAGATTTCAGATTTTGGTATGGCAAAAATTTTCGAGGCAGATCAAACTCAAGTACAGACAGGAAGAATTGTTGGGACATAGTAAGTATAATGTCTATGTTTATCTTCTCCCATATTTTAACCTATCGTTACTTAAGTTAAGAATAAGGAAAAAAATGTATGTTTTTTCAAAAAAATTATTGTTCAGTTCTAATTGCTGACTATATTGTTATTTTTCAGTGGTTATATGTCTCCCGAATACGTAATGCGTGGACAATTTTCAGAGAAATCAGATGTGTTCAGCTTCGGTATCTTAGTTTTGGAGATTGTGAGTGGCAAGAAGAATGCTGGTTTGTATCAATCGAAACACGCTGATGACCTCTTAACTCTTGTGAGTATAAATAATAGTAATTTTTTCTTAGTTACACACTATTTCAGTGGGTGAGGAAATTATATATTCATAGTTTAAATAGTAACATTTCACTACCACAGGCTTGGAAGCATTGGACAGAGGAAACACCTATGGAGTTTCTGGATCCAACTCTGAGAGGTTCTTATTCAAGAAATGAAGTAAATAGATGCATCCATATTGGTCTATTATGTGTTCAGGAGAGTCCATCTGACAGACCATCAATGGCCACCATTGCACTTATGCTGAACAGTTATTCAGTTACCATGTCAATGCCACGACAACCAGCATCTTTCCTGCGTGGAAGAAGTCCTAACAGGCTAAACCCAGGGCTTGACTCTGATCAGTCTACCACCAACCAGTCTACCACTAGTTCAATTCCATGGTCTGTGAATGAAGTATCCATTACGGAATTATACCCTCGGTAAAGGATTGCTTTTAATGTTTTCTTCAATCAATCCAGTGAACCACCAAATCTTTCAAACTATAGTGTTACTTTCAAACGTACCAAACTGATATACAGAGTAAACCTAAATGGCTCAAAGGGTTCTGTTTAAAATACTTCATGCTGGATGAAAATGTAGACCAATCTTCTTTTGAAGCATAGGGGTTGATTTCCTCATGGATTCTTGTTTCTTGTCTGCATCATGCTCAAATGCAAGTATCTAGTTCTCCAATACTGCAACAGATCACTTCAAATTATGATTGTGACGTTAACTGGCTCTGGATTGAGAATTTATGCATGCTATATAGTCCCAGTATATGAAACTATATACAACTTTGACTGTTGCGACCGTCTTTCAAAGAGCCTTATAAGTGAAAACTCGTGTTTTGTGCAAGGAAAATGAGGTTGCCCATTCTAATCGGGCACGCCAGAAGTTTGAATATTGAGGACTTACTGTTCATTTTTCCAGACACATTTCAGTGTGGTAGAGTTTGAATAAACCATTTATTGAAAGAGACACTTCTCTCTTTAAATCTTGAAATGTAAAAGGATAGGCGAAAAGTCATAACCGAACATCTTCTCATATCCAGAGAGTTGTTGATCTGCTCTGTTAGGAGAACAAATCCACCCCAGTCCAGTTGTACATAGACCCTTGAGGCATTAATAATTTTCCATATATGATAGTTTGATTTGTCAAGTGTTATGAGGATTAATTTTGATATGTCATGTTTGTATTATTTTTTGTACTATTTTGATATGCTGCAAATTATAGATAATATAATGAATGATAATTTACATGACATGTCTTTTGTATGTAGTGATACTCAACATATCAAAACTTTATATAAAAAAGCTTCTAGCCTTTTGGCAGGAAATTTCTTTGAGATGATTAGGTAAGATGATTTTTAAATTTGTTCTGTTTTGAGGGTGCAAAATGTCAAGATAACAGGAGTGTTGCTTGCTACTGTGAAATGAAGTTCCTTCTTTAAACCGCAATCAATACTAGTGCATTCCCCAAATAATGAAATTGACCTTGGGTTTATTTGATGCATAATGTGACGATCAAGTTTAGTATATTTAGTGCGTTCATGTAACATCAAAACATCAGATTGACAATAATATGAAGAGATAAGAGAGTTGATTGATTGTATTTCACATGAAAATTAGGTAATTCACTAAAGTTCACAGGTGGTACTAGCTAAAACTCAATATTCAAGTTTTTGAAGAATTATAATATATTACTCTTTGTTCGTTGATTCCATAACATGTAAAGAATCTTCTTGCATCAATGTATTCAATCCAATAAGAATAACTAAAAGCCTTCAATTGAGAATCGAGGAGTGTTAGTTGAAGAAAAGAAGAAACCAAAATCTAATGCTTACTTGATATATCGAGAATATAATTAGTAGCTTGTTATGTGCAGAAGTAGGTTTAGACATAAATTGATTGAAATTTTTGAATAACAAAGATTATGTTTAGCCTGATTTCCATCAAATAAATCAACTATTCGATGAGTCTTTGAAAAACTAAGGCACCGTATCACCAAGAGAGATCAAAATTTTGATGCAGTCTTGTTTCATCATGTATGAGAGTAGAAACAGACTTACAAGTTAGCATGGCAACATTATTTACAATATCAAGAACATACTTTCTTTAAAACCGAACAACTTCAAAGTCAAGGAAGTATTTTGAAAAAAGGATTTGGACTCATGTCTTGCAATTTAACCTATTTCGAATGTCCTAAAAATATAAATTATTGTTAAGACCACACACATGGTTATTTTGAAAAAAAAAAATACTAATTTGAGTCCGAAATGTCTTTCATACTTATATTCTAAATCATCTCTATCAAGACTTATATGTACCTAAAAAGAAAGGAAAACTATATTTATCAAAGTCAATTATTAATGTCAAATACTTCACATCTCAAGCAAAGTAATTTTAAAATATAAAAGTGAAATAAATATTTTAAATAAACTTTCAAAATATGATTTTATCTTCTAAAATTTCAAAATATTATTTTATGTTGGAATTTTAAAATTAATGATAACATTTAAATTAGATATGTATTACATGGAAGAAAGCTACAAAGAAAAAATAAAGGTAGTTTCTTCCTGCACCCCTACATTTTTCTTCCTACACTCCCACAATGTTATGCAAAGACTAAATTGTCCCAATTATTTTTTAAAAACCCTAAAATGCACTTGAACTGTATTTATTTTTTTGCATTATGGATTATGGAATCCGGAAAAATTTCGGATTTGCACTTCCAGTAAAATTTCGAATCCACTAATCCGTACTTCAAAATATGCATTTCACATTCAAAAATTCATCATTCAAAAAAAGCATTCCGGATCCACCAATCCATAACAGAAATATGCATTCTGGATTCAGAATTCTGTAATTCAAAAAAAACATTCCAGATTCACGAATCTGTAACAGAATTAGGCTTCTGGATTCAGTAATCCGGAAATCAATAATTTATGCAAAAATTGCTTCCAGAACACCCCCTCATCTGAAAAAAAAAAACTTATTCAGTTTCGAATTGATGAATCCGTAGCACACTCCCAAATCCCTATTTCCGGTAATCACGGTGTCCTTTTTCAAATAAAAGATTAAGACCAGTTTTAGAATTTAGTAAATTGTGGGGGATGCAGGAAGAAAAATGTAGGGGTGGAGGAAGAAGAAGCCAAAAATAAAAAGTCGAAAAATACAATACTTATTGTGCGAAACTTAAAAAGGAAAAATCCAAGTTCGCACCTATGTAACGAGTATTTTTGTTTTACCCACCTCCCACACTGGTCCTTTCCTTGCATCAGCTCAAGAACAGTTGTCAAAGATACTTTATTTTACGAATTTGTGTTACACTTAACGCATCAACATCAGGTAAATTCCGTCAAACTATTCAGTACTTTAATCATTTTTTTTTATAGAACTGTAACACAAAACAGAGACACTGTTTGATTTTCTTCAAATCGTTCAAAATTTACAATATTTGATTTAACTTTTAGCAAAATGGTAAAGTCTTTGGCGTTAGCTAACATTGACTTGTATACAATACTCGTCATTATAAGACTCATCATCATCATCCACCCCACCAGAATCTGATAATTACACTGAAACATTAAGTGTCAGAACAAAATCTACTTATTTTACCTCTTCGAGATGTTCATCTTGAAATCGTGTTCAACCCACTTGCTAATTCTCTCCCTGTTTGTGTTTCTAAACTTTGCAAGTGAAGCTGCTCCTACATATAGCAGACATGCCTGCACAAACGATGGATCCTTTTACCGACCCAACACAACATTCCAAACCAACTTGAACATCCTCCTCTCATCCCTAGTCTCCAACGCCACCCTCCACGATGGTTACTACCTCACCAACATCTCCCTTGGAGCCCCTGGGGAGGTCAAGGGGCTCTTCCTCTGCCGCGGTGACGTCACCCCCTCCGTCTGCCACCACTGTGTCGCCGCCGCGGCTGACAACATCACACGCCTTTGCACCAACCAAACAGAGTCTGTAATATGGTATGACGAGTGTATGGTGCGCTACTCCAACCTTTCCTTCCTCAACAACATAGTCCCAAGTATTGACTACAGTTCCGAACAGAGCGTTCCTGACTCCGAAATTACTAGCTTTATCAATTTTCTTGCATCCACGCTGAAGGGTGTGGCGCAGGATGCCGTGAATTCTCCTTCGGCTAAAATGTTCGCCACAAGAGAAGCGATTTTCACGAGCTCAATGACTCTGTACTCCCTGGCGCAGTGTAGGCCTGATTTATCCGCCTTTGATTGTAACATGTGCTTAACAGGCGCCATCAGTAGCCTCGGTGAAGGAAAGCGAGGTGCACGCAACTTGCTTCCTAGTTGTAATGTCAGATATGAATTGTACCCTTTTTACAATGTTTCCGCCGAATCTGCTAAACCGGAGTCTCTTTCCCCATCTTCAGGTATCAAAGTTTTACAGCATATTAACATGTGCTAAGCTCATATGCAGTTCCTTAATAATTTAGTATTCTCTAATCAAATTGGAGTTTTACATTTATAATTTGCATTAAAGATCAGTATAATTATCAAGGTAAAACTATAATTCTGGCTGTAGAATAAGACTGAAGGTACTTAAAAGAAGTGAATCTCAGCTTTGTCAGTGTCTAAATTCCATCAACCTTGTTAATGGGTGTCTTAGAAAGTGATGAACCTGTACAGGAAAAAGCAGTATCTCTATAATTGAGGCTATTGCTGTCCCAATTGTTGTTGCGGTGGTACTTTTCATTGTTGGCGTCTGCTTCCTACGCAAGAGGGCAAGCAATAGATACATTAATTCTTTTCGCCAGGATTCAAGTAATCTCTCTTTCTTCTTCAAAGTGATTGTTTCATGTAATCTGTCTCACTTGCCTTTAATTGGGTTGCTGATGATTACTGTCTTTCTTTGCTGTATAGTTGTTGATGATCTTACCGATGTGGAGTCCTTGCAATTTGACTTGGCTACGATTGAAGCTGCCACGAACAGATTTTCGGATGAGAACAAGATTGGCCAAGGTGGATTTGGGGTGGTTTATAAGGTATGAAGCAAGTTTATGCTAAATCTTGAGTAAACATATTTCATTTTATGATAAAGTAGTTAACTGGTCCATTCCAATGCCTTTTTTAGGGTGTCCTCCCTGACGGACAGGAGATAGCAGTGAAGAGGTTGTCAGTAACCTCCTTGCAGGGCGCAGTAGAGTTCAGGAATGAAGCTGCCCTTGTTGCCAAGCTTCAACATAGAAATTTAGTGAGACTATTGGGATTTTGCTTGGAGGGCCAGGAAAAGATTCTTATCTATGAATACATACCAAACAAAAGCCTTGATTACTTTCTATTTGGTATGTATCTTTGTACTTTTCTTATATGTGACATCTCAATTAGTGCAGTGATTGATTTCCCTCAACAGACTAATATGACACCTCATAAACAGAATCACTTCATTGAACATCGACATTGGAGGGTTAATGGCTTTGTGTAAATAGAAATTGTTGTAATTTTGCTATTTTAATCTGGGTATTTCATTTTTTTTTGACATTTTGTAGATTCTATAAAGCAAAGAGAGTTAGATTGGTCAAAACGCTACAAGATTATAGTTGGCATTGCTAGAGGAATTCTTTATTTACATGAAGATTCTCAACTTAGAATTGTTCACCGTGATCTCAAAGCTAGCAATGTTTTACTAGATGAAAATATGAACTCAAAGATTTCTGATTTTGGCATGGCAAAAATTTTCCAGGCAGATCAGACTCAAGTAAATACAGGAAGGATAGTTGGGACTTAGTAAGTCCAATGTCTTAAAGTCATCTCCTCTTGCATTTATAACTTTGGTTGTTCTTTCCAGAATTTTTGTTTTTTTTTTTCTTTCTAAATAACTGGATTATGCTGTTGTTACAGTGGTTACATGTCTCCAGAATATGCCATGCGTGGTCAGTTTTCTATGAAATCAGATGTGTTCAGCTTTGGTGTCTTGGTTTTGGAGATTGTGAGTGGAAAGAAGAATACTGACTTTTATCAATCCAATCACGCTGATGACCTCTTAATCTTTGTGAGTATAAGCAATAGTATCTTTCTTCTGCTCTGCTGATGCCATGCTTAGCTGCAATTCCTAGCTACATACTATTTCAGTGGGTGAGGAAATGAGACAATCCTAGTTTAAATACTAACATTATACTACCACAGGCTTGGAAGAAATGGACAGAGCAAACAACTATGGAGTTTCTGGATCCGGCTCTTAGAGGTTATTGTTCGAGAAATGAAGTAAACAGATGCATCCACATTGGTTTATTATGTGTTCAGGAAAATCCGTCTGACAGACCATCAATGGCCACCATTGCACTTATGCTGAATAGTTATTCAGTTACCTTGTCAATGCCACGACAACCAGCATCTTTTCTGCGTGGAAGAGGTCCTAACAGGCTTAACCAAGGACTTGAATCTGATCAGTCTACCACCGATCAATCTACTTCCTGTTCAGTTCCATGGTCTGTGAATGAAGTATCCCTCACTGAAGTATACCCTCGCTAAATGATGATTTTAAGTTTTCTTCAATCAATCTAGTGTATGCTGAAATCTTGTCAAACTATGGTGTATCTGTTGTACTATTCTAGCAGATTTCTAATGTAAATATTAAAGGAATCCTATCCATGCTTCGTGCTGGATGAACATGCAGAGTAGATAAAGCAAGATGATGCCCCAGGAAATACCTGAATAATTTACAATCCTGAGCCATGTTGGTTTTGAAGCATTGGGTTGATTTGATGAGGGATTATTTTTTCTTGCCCGCATTATGCTGGTTAAAGTTAGTGCTCCTAAATGCAAGTATCTAGCTCTCCAGAACTGCAATACAGATATTAGGTAGTGTATAATCCTAATAGCAGATCACTTTAAGTTATGATTCTGATGTCAAACTGGGTTCATAGTTTATGCAGCCTATAGTCTCGATATAATAAAGTATATAGCTTTGACTGTTGTGAGCATTTCAAAGAGCCTTGTGCAAGGAAATTGAGGTCCCATTCTATGGAAGGGCCATGCCTTAAGTTTGAAAAGTCAGGACTTACTGTTCAATTTTGTGGATATTTTTCAGTGTGGTACGAGTTTGACTTAACCTTATAGATTTAATATACTAGATATAAATTGGTGCGAAAAACTGGTAAAGTGAATTTGATCAAGTAGATCAGTTGTATCTAAATTAAAGTAGACCTTTTTTTTATTTCATCCATTTAAGTTATGGTTTAAATGTCTCCTTAAGATATTCTCATTGGAGTAGTGATATGTTAACAACATACCGAGTAGAAAATAATATTATCTAAACTTAATAAAATAATATTTTAATTATATTTAATTTATTTTTTAATTTTAAATATTATAATAGTATTATAATATAGTGAAGTGATTGTTTTTACTGTTGTCTCTAATGTCAAAGAAATCTCTTCCTTTTCATTTTTCCCATCATACCTTTAATAACACAAAGAAGTACTAAAGGAGACAATGTTACTTTTTTCCGTTAAGGAAGAAGGACAACCAAGGATTTGCGTGGGGCTCTATTCTGAAGAGAAAGGAGAGGAAAGTCACATCAGTGAAATCACTGAAATGCTTCTGCTTTTAGTGAATGGTTAGGTGCATTTCAGGCAAAGGTGGGATGTTGGTGGGTTGCCACTTGGTAGACATCATGATAAAAGAAAATAATCAACATAAAGAAAATATCTTGTCAAAAATGAGAAACAAATAGAAAGGCGAGGAAGAGAGAAAAAGAACAGAGAATAAGAAACAGAGAGAGCATAAAAAGGTATATTAAAACGAAAACAAAATCAGGACTGGATCGTCTACACCAAGCATTGCACGGTCAAATAGAGACTTGTACCCAAAAAACGAAAATAGAGACCCAGACAATCTACACCAAGCATTACACCGCCAAAGGCCAAAGAGAGACTGTCTACCTATACCGTCTACCGTCTACACCAAGCATTACACGGCCAAACACATACCGTCTACCCTAAAAACGAAAACTGGACTCACACCTTCTACACCAAACATTACACAGTTAAACAGGTTGATATACCCATAAACGAAATTCAAATCATAAATCCACCGACGGATTTATCAAATTTTAATATTTTGGGATTTAATATTTTGGGAGGAGTGGTGTTCTAGCCAACTTAAGGTCGGTCGGAATCTGGATGAACAAGGCTTTCTAAAAATGAGAGGGGTTCCTCCTGCGATAACATTCCAACGCTCAAGTCAGTAAGAGCATAAATATAATTGATGTCCTTTCGGTAAAGCATAATCAGGTATATATAGACTGAATTGTAACCTCTCCACCTTTAGTCATGATTCTGTCTTAATTGAGTCATTAATGATGATTAAGTCTGATTGATTGAGATCCTTTGACTTGTGCTCCCTCATAATGTTAGATACACAGGTCAAAAAATAATCCATAAATAACCAAACATCGGACCAAGTCCATGACCCATTGAGGGTGGTGGTTGGTGAGTTGAATGTTCTTTGACCTAATTCTAGTTGTCCACTTGAAGTAAAAGTATAAATAAAAGGAGAAGGAGGAGAATGATAAAGAGAAATAAAACCTAATTTCTTTTATATAATAAAAATATTTAATAACATTACTAATAAAAATAAACAATAAACAATAAAATAAATAATAATAATTAATAGTATTAATTATAAAATATAAATAAATATAAAAATAATAATATTGATAAAGTTAAGATTTAATATTTAATTATTTATAGTACCAGAGATAATATAATTATCTTAAATAATAATTATTACAAATACAGGATTAAAAATTAAAATTTAAGATTTTTATTTAAATAATTTAGGATTTGTATTATTTATAATTTTGAATAATTTAAATTTATTTTATATTTTTTAAAATTTATTTATTTTATATTTGTATTTAAATAGGATATTAAATAATTTAAGATTTATATTTATTTAAAATTTAAATTATTTCAAAATTTTATTTATTTTAATTTTTTATCATGAAAAAAATTAAATAATTTAGAATTTATATTTATACCGAAGAGAAGTAAACAAAGTGCTTTTAAGGAGCATGCATAGAAGCAGTGGTTGCAGTGAAAGTCCACACAAATCAGAGGACGATACATTTGTTATAGCGAAGAAGACCACACGAAAGGTAGGAAATCAGGAATTCTAGCTTTAAAAAAATTAAAATACAAATTATAAAATATATATTGATAATTATCTGAATATTATATATATATATATATATATATATATATATATAAATTGAAAACCATTATTAAGAGATGACTAAGTCCTAAGTATTATTTTTTTTTCCTTGCTCGACTTTTTAGTCAACAAAATGTCCATTTACCTGCAATAATGACGGCAAAAGCCCCCACTCAATAATCACATGGTTGTCATTCATTCCGGTCCGAAATGAAGCTAGAATATCTAAACACAGAACATAACAACAAAGGTTTTCCATTATCATAATCTTAAAACATAAGCTACACAATTTCTCCCATTAATTCTTCAATCCAACATGCTAGTCTCCAACTTCTGTGCAACCTCGTTAACGCTTCAATCACTATGTCTGTTATGTATGCTCTTTCATGCAACTGCATCACCACCCGTTTACAGTGCCCACTTCTGCTCCAACCAAAACTCTTACGCATCCGATACCAAATTTATGTCTAACTTGAATACCCTTCTCTCTTCTCTTGTTTCAAACTCCTCCCTCCCCTCCAACAACGGTTTCCTCCGAACCTCCGTCGCTAAAGGCACCCCCGACGACATCGACGGCCGTTTCCTCTGCCGTGGCGACGTCAACGAAACCGTCTGCCACAGCTGCATCGCCGCAGCAGCAGCGAACATAACGCGCCTCTGTCCCAATAATACCGAGTCCTATATCTGGTACGATGAGTGTAAGCTAATCTACTCCAACAGCACCTTCCAATATGATAACATGGTTCCCTGGTTTCCCCTCAACGACGAAGGAAGCATCGTTAACTCAAATCACGACCAGTTCAACCAATTACTGTTGAGCTTGTTAAAAGGTTTGGAGGAAAAAGCTTCGGCGAGTTCCATGGGAGAGAAGAAGTTCGCTGCAGGTACGGTGAGTGTGACGAGCGCGCAAACGCTGTACGGAATGGCGCAGTGCGAGCCTGACGCCACTAGTAGCAGTTGTGCGGCGTGCTTTGTAAACGCAATTGCAAGTATTCCATCGTGTTGCAACGGAAGCGGAGGAGCAAGGTTTCTGCTTCCCATATGTAGCATCAGATACCAACTTTATCCCTTTCTATACAATTCCACTGCGATGATTTTCATTCCTTCTTCAGGTATGCATATTATATGAGTCTTCTTCAGGTATACAATTCCACTGAGAATGAGTTTTCTCCCCTAAGCAAAGTTTCTTCATCCATTGTTTTTCTCAGTAGTTCTAAAACGATTTAACTCAGTACATTAATCTCCTTTTTCATTCTTCAGTTTTTTAAGTCTTTCCGCTTTTACTTTATTATTTAATTTTGATACATTGTTTAGTGTACAGAAATTTTTGTAATGAATTTATAAGAAATTATCGTAGTTATAATTTTATCTTGTTTTGACATTCACTTTTATTTTTCATCTAAAAAAAAGATTTTCTTATTTATCTTTTAAACTTTTTGCCAATTTGGTCATTCCAAAAACTGTTATTGTTTTTAATTTTAAGTAATAATATTGATGAATTTGTACTTATTGAAGTTAAAATTTGTTTCATACATACTATGAAATATAATTAACGTTTGAAAAAAATGAGTAAATAATATATTAGTTTTTTCAAGTGCTAGTTGCATTCATTTTCATGTGATTTTCACTATATTTATGATCTTTTCTCCCTTAAATAACAGTTAAGTTGTATAGTTAGGGAATTTAATGATACATGTTTTTATTTGAAAATTAAGACAAAGGTATAATTAAAAAAAATTAAAATAAGTAACATGATTTTTAATAGGATAATTTATAATTGAATGATAGTATACAAGAGATTTAAACTGTCGAGTAATAGTAATTTTTAAGAGTCTACTAATTTTTTTATTTTATTTTTTTACTAATTTCATTCTTAAGTCAACGTTGTTTTGTGATTCAGTTTTTGTGGTCTTTAAGGAGGAAGTTGGTTCTATTATATTGGGGCCACAGTATTTATGGATATATAAAAAGTATAATCTTTAATATATAATTAATTTAATTGATTTTTTTTAACTTTGTATTTGAGCAACTATTAGACTTTTGTTTAAATTTCTGAACAAATATTTATTTTGTTTCGTTCTTTATTAGGTTAACTCTATTAACTTATTTCTAAAACTTTTTTTATCATAATAACTTGTATGTTTTTTAAATATGATGATATATATATATATAAGTATAAATAAGGGATTTAATGCATATTCTTTGTTTAATATTATCTCCATATCATGTAATACTTGTTTTAACTTAATAAATATACGAGAAATAAAAGTGGCACAGACAATAAAAAAGAAGTTAAACCAAAATATTTAATTCATCAAATATCTAATTTAGGAAAAATAGTATTTTATTGTGGTTTGAATAGTATTTGTCTTTTTCTCTTTTTTTTTTTCTGCATGTTTTAAAAGAGGTTCCTTGGGCCGGTAGCAAAAGTATATTGATGGTTGTGGCAATTGTTATCCCTATTGCTATTTTGGCGGCGCTTTTGTTTATAGGATGCTTTTGGTGGCGAAGAAGGCAAAGAAAAAACCGTGAGGATGTCCAGGAAGTGAATGATAGCAGTAATGTTTTTCTTTTTCTGAAGAAAATAGAAGTTGAAGTTTTCATATGTGCTTATTTTTGCAACTGTTATAACTTTACATTGCTTTTTAATGCAGTTAGGAGATATTTAGCTAGTGAGGAAGAGTCTTTGCGTTTTGACTTGGCTACAATCGAAGCAGCCACAAATAGTTTTTCAAATGAGATGAAGATCGGAGAAGGTGGATTTGGTGCGGTTTATAAGGTATGAATAATAAATTTATTATGGTAATAACATATAGTGTGTATAGCTTTGGTATAATCTGAAGAATGCTTTCAGGGTACCTTTCCTAATGGAGAAGAGATAGCTGTGAAGAGGCTATCAAGAACCTCTCTCCAAGGTGACAGAGAATTCAAGAACGAGGTTCTACTTGTTGCTCAGCTTCAACACAGAAATTTAGTTAGACTGTTAGGATTTTGCATGGAGGGAACGGAGAAGATACTGATTTACGAGTTTATCCAAAATTCCAGCCTTGACCGCTTTCTATTTGGTTTGCTATTTTGAACCCTTTTTCTCTGGTTAGCTTTTTGCAGATATTATATGAACTAATTGTTCTGGAATATTACGATCTTGTATAAATTGTAGGGCACGAAGACCAAGGAGGGCTAGACTGGGCAAGACGTTACAAAATTATAGTTGGGATTGCAAGTGGAATTCAATATCTCCATGAAGATTCTCGGCTAAAAGTAATACACCGTGATCTCAAGGCATCTAATGTTCTATTAGATTCCGATATGAATCCAAAGATTTCCGACTTTGGGATGGCAAAGATTTTTCATGGAGATCAAAGTCGAGAAAATACAAGAACAGGAAGGGTAGTGGGAACTTTGTAAGTTAACTTGTAGATTATGGTATAGCTTATACCAGCTGAAAGAATTGTTTCTAACAGGAATATCTTTCATTTCCCCATTTGAAAATCTACGTGTTAACAATTTTCTTTTTATTTATAGTGGTTACATGTCTCCTGAATATGCCATGCATGGGAAATTCTCAGTGAAATCCGACGTGTTCAGTTTTGGAGTCTTGGTTTTGGAGATCATTAGTGGCAAGAAGAACAGTGGTTATTATCGATCACATGACGACAATGAGCTCTTGAGCTTTGTAAGTTTTGAACATGTTTTGGGTTTAGTTATGTCGGATTCTGCTGAAAATGCCTGGAGGAAAAGTTATTGGAATTTTAGTTGTTTAGGAGTGCCAGGTTTTTCAGTATATATATATATATATATATATATATGTGTGTATCTAACTAAAGTTTTGGCACAGGCTTGGAAGAATTGGATAGATCAAACACCTTTCCAGATATTGGACCCAAAACTGAGAGGTTCTTATTCTAGAAATGAAGTTCAGAGATGCATCCATATTGCTTTATTATGTGTTGAAGAAAACCCAGTTGAGAGACCTTCAATGGCGACAATAATGCTTGCGTTGAACGCTTATTCAGTAACTTTAGGGTTGCCTCGAAAGCCAGCATTTTTTGTGAGAGGAAGAACAACAACAGACAGATTAAGACACCAGCTTGATTCTGATCACTCCAACAGTTCTTCAGTCCCTTTTTCTGCTGGTGATTCATTAATCACTGAAGTATATCCCCGTTAAAGGCTGTGATCAATCTCAGTTAATTGAACCCTTTTTGTATTCTATAAAGCATGCTACTGATGACTCTGATCCGTTTAGTAGAAATGAGAAAGATTATATATATATATATATATATATATATATTGTAATTTTTTTGAATTAGTTTATCAGTGACTCATTGATACAGTTTACTTTTAACATATAAAAATATTTTATTTGTCTCTGTTTTGAAGTTTATCTAATCCGGACATTAACAAAAATTTATAATATAAGAACCTGTTTATAAATTTGATTGCAATATTTTCTGTAAAACTAATAAAGTTATACAAAACATATAAACTATTTCAGTAAAGTAAAAAGTTTTTCACAAATGCTAGTTCCGGGTCTAATAACTAATCTTTTCTATGACTAACTTAAATTTAAAGAAATGTGGCATATCAATTTTTTTTACCTTTATTGATTTTTTTACATATGAATTCTACTAATCTTAATAGATATAGATACACTAAAAAAAATCCCAATAATTGCTATACAATATAAAGAACATTTTTAGAGAATAAAAAAATTATTAATTTATAAATTAGTTTTTATTATTGATAAATAATTTATAAATTAGTATTAATTAGGTATGACGGTTATTATTATTAAATTCTACGTTAACCGATTAATCATAAAAAACGGTTATGAGGTTTGCACCCACTTATATACAATTAAATCTCTTCATCTTTAGTTGTAAGATCTCCAACACACTCCTCTCACGTCAAAAGTGATAGTTTGTGTGTGGAACAATATATTATGGATGATCCCATAACGGTTCAATAGCGGGTGTCTTGATAAGTCCACACTTACTAGGATATGTTCAAAATGACTCTCATATCATATTGGAAGAGATAAAAAAAAAACAGAGTGAAAAAGAGAGAAGCGCTTCCTATGAGATGTGTCGTGATGATGTGCTGGGCTCCTTCTTGCAGCTCAAAGATCAGCCGAATGCAGCGGGAAAAAAAGCACAATTGGAAAAAAGGAATGGAAATCAAAAGGAGAATAGAAACCCTAGAAAATGAATGAACGTAAGAAAACTCAAGTAGAGGAAAAAGAAAGATGAACGTAGAGAGAGAAAGTTTTTATTGATCTAATTATGAAACTGGGTACAAGAAGAGAAAATATAGTATAGGTGTAAAAAGAAAACTGGGCCTGAGGACTACATGCAGCCCGCCCAAACAGTCCAAAAAAATAAACATAAAATTTATTACATATAGTTATGTAGCACGTATACGGATACAGACACTGACACGACACGGATACGGACACGAAAATATGTATAATCTCTAAAATATAAGATACGAATACACGAATATATATATTATATAATTTTGAATTATATAAATTGAAAATAAATATTTATGTGTAAAAGTATGTTTCAGATTCTTTTAGGAGCAGGAATATATTTTTTATGACTGGTTCAAAAGAATTTGTTCCTTATTTTTATAATCATAATAAAAATTTATACAATAAATTTGAGTATTTAGAAAATTATTGTATTTATATCTTTTAAAATTGTGTTAAGAATCGTGCTAGAATTTTTAAAAATCCAACAAATATTTTTTGAATTAAACATTTCACCGATAAGTGTCCTACGAGTGTCGTACGAGTGTCAACACCGTTATGTGTGTCCGACACGGATACACCATTTAAGAGAAGTGTCCGAGTCTCATAACATAACCTATAGATCTATATAACCATTTAGACATTTTTCATATACATTAACTTAAGTTTCTTTCAAATGAATAGATATATTAAAAACCGAGCACTCGAGGTCCTCTAACTTTAAAGAAAATCCCCCATAAAGTTGATTCTCAATAAAAGAAAACATAACTTTGTAAATTTTCCATGCATTAACTTAGTAAATTTGTCCATGCATATTTTCTTGTCATTCATGTGTTTCAAGGATTAAAATGAAAAGTTACAAGAAATGGAGAAAATATATAAAATTTCTTTTAATCTAGGGGAAATGAGAAATGTTAGAAACTTCAAAATCTCTCTTTTCTTCTCCTTGAAAGTCACAAATTGATCTGACATAATTTCGGTCTTTGTGTGTATAGTTTTAAAGATAGATGTAAATGTTGGGACTAACTTCTCCTAAAGTCTATAATAAGAAAGAAAAAAAATTGAAATTGACTTGTTAATAAATTAAAATCATTTTTTACACAAATTAATTTATGAAAATTAAATCACATAATTTCTTTAAATTATTATTTTTTATTTGCATATAAGTTCATTTTTATTTATTAAAAAATAGTTTATTTTATTTTTTTATTCTTTTCTCCAAAAGGTCTATTAAAAAAGTTCATCCAAATATATTTTATCGGGTTCAAAACAAAATAAGAGGAAGATTCTTATGGGTTGAGGAAAGACGAACATGTCTAACTCTTGGGTGAGTTGGGATAATTTGTGTAAATTCCTGGAGGAGGAAAGATTGGGAATTAAAGATGTCAGGAAATTCAACAGTGTCTTTCTAGCTAAATGGAAGTGAAGGTAGTTGAATGAAGAAAAGGGGAAGTGGAAATATGTGCTCTTATCAAAGTATGATTCAGATTTAGACCACAATCAAATCAATGTCAAACTCCATTCTTTGTGGTGGAGAGTTTTATCCAAAAGTTGTGGAGAGGGAGAAGATGTAGGTTGGTTTCAAGGAGCATTATGGTGGAAGGTTGGAGGGGGGGCACAAGATTAGGTTTTGGGAGGACGCATGGCTAGTAACAACCCTCTCAATTCTCTTCCATGGATTGTTTTCTATCTTTGGATTGGGGTTGACGTTGGCTGAGATGGGAGAGTGGGAAGATGCCGTGTGGCTATGGAGGTTTAGATGGAGGAGGACTAGGTTCCAATGGGAATCAACAGAAGAAGAAGATTTGATAAGGATTATATCCAGGCTTAAGATGAGTAAGGAGTTTAAGGATAATTTGGTTTGGGGAGGCGACGTATCAGACGACTTCTTAGTGAAATCTACTTATGATTCGAATGTTTAGCAAATCATGGTAGAGGTAATCTTAATAGTATCTTTAAGCATCTTTGGTGGTTAAAACGTCCCCCAATGTGTTGACTATAATTTGAAGAGTTATTCTAGATAGAATGTCAACTAAAATAAATTTAATAAGGAGAGGGGTGGTGGTTAACTCTCCCTCTTGTGTGTTATGCTAAGCTGCGGTTGAATCTTCACAACATCTTTTCTTTGAGTGTAGTGTTGCCCAACGAATGTGGGATTGATGTTGCAGATGGATAGGTATTATGTTTGTCCATTATAAGGACTTAAAGTGTCACTCTGAGAAATTCTGCTTGTTACATGTCAACCATAAACAAAATATGATTTGGAAAGGTATGTGGACGATTGTAATAAGGTGTTTATAGGAATAAAGGAATTTAATCATTTTCGAGCAAGGAGTTGTCGATGAGGAAGAAACCTTTCATTGGACACAACTTAAAGTTTGATTGTGGATGAAACATAGGCAACACTTCTTTAACTATTCTCTTTCGGATTGACATTTGAATCCAGTCCATTGCATCAAGAGTCAGTAGTGAAAAATCTGCTCTAGGGAGGATTGGTCGAAGATGGTAGTTATAGGGGTATGTTTGAAGAGAAACAGGGGATCGTGATTTGATGATTTGTGAATCCTTAGGGTGTGGTGGGATGTGGAGCTGCTTTGTTATGGTGTGTTGTAAGAATTTCTTTTGGAGGCCTCAATTGGGTTAAACGCATGCGGAAGCAACACACACTAATCACGAATCAAATGCAAAAAAAGAACAACACAGGAATTTTAACGTGGTTCGGTCACCAACTGCAACCTACGTCCACGGGCAACTCTTAGGTTTATTTCTATTCTGTTGCGATACCGATTACAAGTACAAAGATCTCTTTAAATAGAGATTATTAAGATAATTAAGCCCACTCACTAAACTAAGTCTAGTAAGCCCAACCCTAATTGGTCCTGGCTTCATACCCAACAATCTCCCACTTGAAGCCACGGAACAATGTTCACCTGCGCTTCAACTGTGTACATGTACTTCTGTAATCTGTAAACGGAACTCAGTGTTCCACCTCTAGTTGCCATCAGCCTTCTTGATCATCTTGAAGACTTCATTGAAACTCCCTTGAGTTTCAACACGTTCGTCATGACAGAAACTGTCACTGACCCGTCCTCTGTTCCTACAGGCTCCCACTTACACGAACTGCCAGATCCTGGAACATCCTGAGAACAAACACTCTCCATACTCAGCAAGAAATTTTCTGGAGATGTTTCAACAGCTGAAATACTGGTTCTTCTAACCCACTGTCGTCTAGGGACTTTAGCCATAAGTACCTCTGACTGCCATAAGTACCTCTGACTGGTCTACCTGAACCTTTCCATGCTCGTTCATCCTGAATCTGACCTGTGGCTCTGGATTTCTTTCTTGCAAAGACAACCCTCTTCTGCCCACGAGATTCTGT